>TARA_B100001057_G_scaffold22028_3_pt1 | contig 37871 bp, 24 predicted proteins | sample TARA_B100001057 | Tara Oceans TARA_B100001057 (sample SAMEA2621839) | marine metagenome | biome: marine biome (ENVO:00000447); feature: surface water layer (ENVO:00002042); material: "saline water (ENVO:00002010), including plankton (ENVO:xxxxxxxx)" | depth 5 m | reverse complement strand
TTAGCAGGTGTTGATAGTAGTGGCTTTACTGCATACGGTAGTGCTGGATTGGCAACTAAAGCGGCGACTGAAAGTGGCGGCATTGTTGTTGACGCACAAGCAAGTTAATATAAAATATATTGTAGGGGAGCAATCCCCTACAGTACTTTAGGATTTTAAAATGTCAAAATTTGTAAGTGTACCAAATGGTAATTATACAGTAAAAACACAAAGTGGTGGGACTATCCGTCTTGACACAGGTGTTGGTGCAGGTGAAACAAGAGTTACAGGCGACCTTGTAATTGAAGGTAACACTGTAAACGTAAGTACTGTAAACTTAGAAATTACAGATAACATCATTGAACTTAACAAAGGCGAAACAGGCGCTGGCGTAGGTGAAGGCACTTCCGGTATTAGGATTGATAGAGGTACTAAGGAAGACGCATTATTTTTAATTGACGAAACAATTGAACATGTAAATCCAAACGCACCAGCAACAGAAGTGTTTGGTACATTTGTATTTAGAGATGCAGTTGGAAACAATTTAGGTATTAGAGCGCCAAGTATTCAAACAGGCGGCAGTAGTTTATATCTTGACACAAATGGTCAAACAGTTAAGATAGTTGGATCAGCAGTAACATATAGTAACAGTATTAAGAACAATGACGATGACCATGCACTTACAAATAAATTATATGTTGATGAAGTTATTGATGCAACACTAAACGATTTAGCAATTAGAAGAATTGCAGACGGTAACACACAAGTAGAGGCAACTGATGCTTCTGATATTAGTGGCCAAAGTAGAGTTGATTTCATGATGGATAGTTCCGTTGTATCAACATTCTTTCCAGACAGAATTGAATTAAATGATGTACGTATTAAAGATCAAACTATCTCAGGAACAGTTAGTAACGGTGATTTAATACTTGAAGCGCCAGGTACAGGTACTGTAAGAATTAAAGATGTGCTAAACATTGCAACAACACCAGGAGTTGATGATGTTGCAGTTGATCCATTAGCACCAGCAGATGGTGTAAATCTTTATTCTAAGTCAGAAGGTCCAGGCAACACAGGCGTATATTATGTAAATACAAACAACGAGAGAGATGAACTAATAAGTAGAAATAGAGCCCTAATGTTTGGGTATCTATTGTAAGGATAAATATTACGATGGCATTAGCAAACATATTAATTGACAATACACAAAAAGAAATAGTTACTGTACCCGCGAGTAAGCAGTACGCTATCTTAACCTTAGTGGTTTGTAATACTGCGGCAGAAGATTTAAGCGGTGCAAACGACACAACTTTTGACTTATATATTGTTCCATCAGTTGCTAATCCAACTGGTACAGGATCGATTGCAGTTGGTGCTCAAACACAAATTGCAAAAAGAGTAAAAGTAGCAGGTTCAGATACGTTTACGTTTGATACAGAGAAAATGGTATTAGAAGCAGGTGATAGAATTATATTAGAAGGACAAACTCCTTATAATCTATCAGCAACAGTAAGTTACTTGGAAGTGTAATGAAATTTCTAAAAGCACAAACAACCAATAATAGAGGAATCGACAGAGGACTTGGTATTTTTTATAATGCTGATCAAACTGTTGACATCAGATCTAAAAGTGCTTTGAAAGTTCCTGTAGGTTCAGACGCAGAGCGTCCGGCATATCCAGCATTAGGTCAAATGAGATTTAACACAACAAACAACAGTGTTGAATTTTATGATAACGGTGTATGGAAAGAGATTAGACTTAAAGAGCCAACACCAATCACACAGCAAAGTTTAGGTACAGGCGACGGTACTGAAACTGTATTTGGGCCTCTTAACGCTAACGACACGTCTTATCCGGTGCCACAAACGGCACAGAGTGCATTAGTACTTGTAGAAAATGTTTTACAGTTATCTGTAACAAACTACACATTAGAACAAAGCACAAGTGGTAACCTTGCAGGACCAAATAGTCCATATGCAGACGGTTATTACATTAAATTCCTTTCAGCAGTACCAAACGGCAAAGCCGTAACAGTCCTACATAACTTCGACAAGTAAATCCAATAAATATAGTTAAGGAGTATTAACTATGAGTTTGGGAAGAATATCCGGACCTTTATTAAAGGCCAATCTACAGCGTGAAGCAGATCTTTCAGTAGAAACTAATCTACTGTATATAGGTCATACTGACGGAAAAATTGGTATTAATACTGTAACAAGACCAAGAGAATTTACAGTTAATGGTACTTTAAAAGCAAGAAGTAGCGGACAAGATTTAACAATTACTAATGATCTAAACATTGGTAATTTTTCTATTGGTCCAAACGGTATAAGTGTTCCTTCAGGAAATATTAATATTAATCATGCCGGCGGTGCAGGTAGTGGAGTAGTTGTTGGTGGTATTAGGACAACATCAGTTGACATACAAAACAATTACATTGGTTCTCATACTACAAATGCTGACGTAGACTTTATCCCACAAGGTGCAGGTACTAACGAACTTATTACAGCAGGACAAACTGTTGGTGTTAATGGTAACATACATGCAACAGGTAATATTACATTTGATGGAAATGTTTTAATTGGTGGTACAGGTGCTGAAGATAATGTTAGATTCTTAGGAGACATTGACAGTAATTTAATTCCAGATGTTACTTCAACTTACAATGTAGGTGCAAATACTAAACGTTTTGATTTACAAACAGAAAGTTTAACAGTAACTAATAATGTTAGTGTAGAAAACATTACGGTTGCTGGTATTGAAGTTACACTTTCACAAGGTAACATATGGTATGTTGCTGTTAACGGTGACAATACTAATAGAGGTACTGCACCTCAAGGTAGACTTGCAACAATTAAGTATGCATTGAGCAGAGCCCAAGCAGGTGATACAGTTCTTATTGCCGCAGGTGATTACGAAGAACAATTTCCATTAGAGGTTCCAGCAGGTGTTACAGTAAAAGGTCAAGACATGCGTAATGTTGAGATACGTCCGACCACTGATAATCAAAGTGAAGACTGTTTCTTACTAAATGGAGAAAGTACTGTTGAAGATCTAACAGTTAAAAACTTCTTTTATGATAGCACAAATGATAAAGGTTATGCTTTTAGATTTGCAGGCGACATGAAAGTTACATCACGTAGTCCGTATGTTAGAAATGTAACAGTTATTACACAAGGACAAACAACAAGTGCAAGTGATCCAAGGGGTTTTGATTCTGGAGACGCTGGTAAAGGCGCACTTGTAGATGGTAGTGTTTGTGACCATGATACAAATGAAGCAAGTATGTTGTTTCACAGTGTAACTTTTATTACTCCAGGTGTTGATGCTATTACAATGACAAACGGTGTTAGGGTTGAGTGGTTAAATTCATTCGCTTATTTCGCTAATAGAGCAATGTACATAGTGGATGGCGCTGGTAGATGGCGTAGTGATAGCGTATTAATAAAAGGTGGTGAAATAAGATCCATCGGCTCAGCAAGTGTTTATGGAAATAAAGGTATTGAAGTAGATGGAGCAGACTGTTTAGCATACGTAATATCACATAACTTTGCTTATATTGGTTCAGGTAAGAACGTAACTAATGATGTTACACAAACTATTGTTGCAAATGAAGTTACAAAACTAAACAACGGAAAAGTTTACTATCAATCACAAGACCAAGAAGGTAACTTTAAGGTTGGAGATACATTCTTTGTAAATCTTAAAGATGGAACAACAAGTATTGATGCTGATACAGTTGATGCAACAGGACTTTCAAGTTTAAGAGTAAGCACAAATGCAAATACATCTTTTATTGATGGCGGACTTGTTGAAACAGGTGCACTAAGAATTCTTTCTCCTAACACAATTAGATCTATTGCAGGTCCAATTAACTTTGCATCTCCTTCAAACATACACGAGTTACTTACAAATACAAGAATGGCAAGTGTAGATGTTACAGGTAACTTTACACTTGGCGGAAATCTTGTAACACTTGGAGATCAACCAAGTGATACTGTTGACTTTACAACATCTTTTGCACAAGACTTATATCCAGATACAACAAACAAATATGATTTAGGTACAAATACAAGACGTTGGAGGAAAGGTTACTTCAACGAATTAGCATTAGACAGTTTTAACTTCAATGCAAATACTATTAGTGTTAATAATACAAATGAAAATTTAGATTTACGTGCAAGTGGAACTGGAAATGTTGTATTTGATAATGTTACTGCAAGAAGTAATATATTAGGATCATATACAACTGATTTAACGTTAGCACCAACTACTAATCTTACTATGTCAGCAAACAATAACTTAGGCTTACCATCAGGTACAAACTTACAACGTAAAGATAACGTGGGTGATTTGCGTTACAATACAGACTTAGGAATATTTGAAGGTTACAGCGGAGGTAATGTTAGTTTTGATGGATTGTATGATACTGATAGAGATACATATATTGATTTAAGTAACAATCAGTTTACTTTAGTTACAGGAAATGCGTCTAATACAACAATTAATCACTTAACATTAGCAACAAATAGACTTGATTCACAGAATAGTTTCTCAATTGATGGTAGTACAGTAACAAGTGCTACACCTAATTCAGATATTCAGTTTTTATCCAACGGATTAGGTAGTATTAGTCAGGAAGATCTTGTGTTTAAGAACAACACAATTACTAATACCCTTAATACACCATTTACATTTAGTCTTGCAGACATATATTCTTACTTAAAGTTCGATCAAACTATGGGACTTGTTGTTCCGTACGGTAATGATGCGGCAAGACCCTCAAGTCCAGAGCAAGGTACTACACGTTTCAACTCACAGCGAGGATATCTTGAAAGTTGGAACGGAACACAGTGGGTATTAGCGGCAGGTGGTGGTGAATCTGTTACTGAAGAATATGCTGAGAATATCAACTTCCTTTGGAACCTTATCTTAGGCTAATATTCAAAAACGATAAATACTATTAATGCAATGAAGGGCTGGCCAAGCCGTTGCAGGACAAACCGTGGTTATCCAGCGATAGAGACAAGTATTTGTCTAACAGGGTAGAGGGACAGGATCCCCGTTTATAGGAGAAAAAGGTGGCAGTTGGTCGTATATCTGGTCCTCTTTTAAAGGCAAATTTACTTCGTCAAGGGGTGGATTTAGCATTTGAAACAGACCTACTTTACTTAGATGTTAATAATAGCCGTATTGGTATTAAGACATCAACGCCTACAGCCGAACTCGATATAAACGGTTCAGCAAGAATACAATCATTAGATATTTTAGATACTACATTACCGATTGGTAACATAACAATTAACGGTAGTAACAATACTATCTCTACAACAGCAAGTCAGTTCAATATTGCAACACCAAACAGTGTAATTTACCAAGATAGATTACAAATTGACGATATTGAAATAGACGGTAGTGTAATTCGCACATTAGGAACTAACCAAAACTTAGAATTTCGTCCTAACGGGACAGGTACTATTAACTTTGTAGGTAATACAAACGTTACTGGTAACTTACATGCAACTGGTAATATCAGTGCAGACGGTGATATTACTATTGGTGATGACGATACTGATACTATTACTATTAATGCCGACATAGCAAGTAATATTATACCAGATACAACAAACACATATACTATAGGTGATGCAACTAAAAAGTGGAATCACGGTTACTTTGATGATGTAACAGCAACAACAGTCGTTGCAAACAGTATTACGTTGTCAGACTTAGACTTAACAGCAACACCAGGCAACATTTATTATGTTGCTAAGAATGGTAGTGATACAAATGCAGGTGACCACCCACAAGCACCATACACAACTATTACAAAAGCACTAACTTCTGCAACAGCAGGAGATACTATTCACATTTACCCAGGTAATTATGAAGAATCATTTCCTTTAACAGTACCAGCGGGTGTTGCAATCTTAGGTGAAGGCATTAGATCAGTAAACATTACACCTACTGCTGGAACAAACAATAATGACTGCTTTGTATTACAAGGCGAAACAAGTATTATGAACTTGTCAATCAAGGATTTTTATTATAATAGTGTTGCTGACGAAGGATATGCTTTCAAATTTGCAAGTAACTTTAATGTTACTTCAAGATCACCTTACATTAAAAATGTAACTGTAATCACAAAAGGTAGTGTAACAAGTGCAAGTGATCCAAGAGGCTTTGATCAAGGAGATGCAGGACGTGGCGCATACATAGATGGCGCTGTAGCAGTAACAGGATCAAAAGAAGCAAGTATGTTATTCCATGCAGTAACATTTATTGTTCCTGGAGCAGTTGGATTATACGTAACCAATGGTGCAAGAATTGAATGGCTAAACTCTTTTGTATATTTTGCCGACAAAGCGATACAAGGTGTTAACGGTACTACAGGATTAAAAGGTGCAGGGCGTACTAAAATTAAATTAAGTGGACTTGTCGGAACACCAACAGCGTCTGAAGTGTTTCAATATACACAAGCAGGTGGAACTGTAATTAGTGCAACAGTAAATGAAGTAGATGGAAACTATATTTACTTAACTGGCAACGCGGCAGGACTTGAAACCAAATTTGAACGTGGTGGAAAGACAGTAGTTGTTTCAGGACAAGCACAAATAGATACAACAATTAAAAAATACGGCACTGGTAGTTTACAACTTGACGGCACCGGCGACTATATCAGCATTGCAAATGATCCAGACTTTGGTTTAGGAACTGCAGACTTTACTATTGAAGGTTATTTCTATGGAAACAACGTAACAGGTACACAGTCATTAGTTGATATGAGAGCCGGTACAGCAACTGACACAGGCTTATACGTATATCACGTAGGTGGTACAGTAAAAGTTTATTACAACGGTGCAGAATTATTATCCGGTGGAACGTTATCAGCAACAACATGGACACATATTGCAGTATCACGTTCAAGTAATACAATTAATTTATATGTTAACGGAACAAGAGTTGACAGTGATAATTCATTTAGTAGCACACTTGGAACAAGTAAACCATTTATTATTGGTGCAGTGTATGATGCTTCAAATGCTTTCAACGGTTACATAGATGATTTTAGAATTTCAGACAATGCAAGATACACAGCAGGTTCGTACACACCACCATTGAACGAAGTTTCAAATGATAACAACACAAAATTATTATTAAGATTTAACGGCACAGATACTTCAACAACACTTGTTGACGAAACTATTTTAGATCAGTCAATCGGCTTTGGTGGAGGTGCTTATGCAACTGGAATGGAACTGGTTGACTTCTCAGACTTTGGTTGTGAGATTAGATCAATTGGTAGTGCATGTGTTTATGGTAACTATGGAATATACGGCGACGGTAACGGCGTTGTTATGTACCTTATTTCTCAGAACCTTGCATACATTGGTAACGGTAAAGCAGTTGATAATGATTCAACAACAGTTGTACAAAGTCAAGAAGTTACAAAATTAAATGACGCAAACATTTACTTTAGTTCAGTTGACCATAAAGGTGACTTTAGAGTTGGTGATGTATTCCATGTTGACCAATCATCTGGTACTGTTACCTTTACTAACGCAAAGTTTAACGTTGATACTTTACAAAGTGTTAGATTTAGTACTGGTGCAAGTACAACTATTATTGACGGCGACAAGATTCAAACAGGTAACACAAGATTAAGTGGTAACACTGTAGAAAGTTTAAGTGGAAACTTAAACATTGATAGTGCTGACGGTATTATTAACTTTGCAGACAATGTAAACATCACAGGAAACTTAGATGTAACAGGAGATGTTACAATAGGTGGTAACATTACCATTGGTGATGAAGCAAGTGACAGTATACAAATCGTTGCAGGTATTGCAAGTAACCTTGTACCAAGTCAGGACGGAACATTTGACTTGGGTATTTCAACACATGAATGGAAAAAAGTTTACACAGGCGAAGCACAGATTGATGACATCAACATTAATACTAACGTTATTCAAACAACTAACACAAACCAAGATTTAGAATTACGTGCAAGTGGAACAGGAAGCATTGTTGTTGATGATTTAAGTTTTAAAGCAAACATTATTTCAGCACCAGGAGAGATTGTTCTTGATCCAGGTAGTGAAACAGTTAAGATTGATTCAACAGGTTCATTAACATTACCAAAAGGTACAACAGCACAACGTCCTGGGTCAGCAGTAAATGGTATGATACGTTTTAACACAGACACAGATGTGTTTGAAGGTTATGACGGACAGTGGATCACACTAAATGGTGTACGTGATGTTGACCAAGATACATATATTACAGCAGAAGCAACACCAGGTGCAGACGATGATACTATACGTTTTTACGCACAAGGAACACAGATTGCTGATGCAAACGCAACAAGGTTTAATGTAAATAAAATATTAGTCGATGACATTGAAATCGAAGGAAATACAGTAAGAACCATTACTACAAACGCTGATTTGAACCTTTTGGCGAACGGAACTGGTAAAGTTGTTGTAGAAAATTTTGGATTCAATCAAAATTCGATAACTAATACTGTAGCAGGCGCAGTTACTACTCTTGCTCAAACTGGTACTGGTTACTTCAAAATTGAAGGAACTGGCGGATTTGTTATTCCAACTGGTACTTTGTCAAATAGACATCCAACACCAGAAACAGGAATGATGCGTTTTAATACACAGGATGACAGAGTTGAAATTTACGATCAATCAGGTCAGTGGGTTTCAGTTGCAGGTAGTTCAGGTGCTGTGTCCGCACAAGATGCAGAAGAAATTGCTATTAAAATGGCAGTGGTAATAGGATAATAAGGAAATAAGATGGCAACATTTTTTAGAACAAAAGCAGTTAAAGAAATTGGAAAAGTAAAAGTTCCGATTTACACGGCTGGTCCAAGTACAACAGCAACAGTTGTTGGTCTTTCGTTAGCCAACTTAACTGAATCCGTTGTAAGTACCAGTGTTTTAATTGCAGATGATACATCAGTTGAAGCATTTTACTTAAAAAATGTATTACTTCCACCAAACTCAACTTTGAAAGTTTTGAATGGTGGTGAAAAGATTATTATTGCATCAGACAATACATTGTCTATTATATCAGACATTGACGCAAGTTTAGATGCAATTATGAGTTACGTGGAGATAGTGTAGTATGTCAGTTTTTTATGAAGGTCAAACAATTACACAAACTATTGAAGACAATCTTGGAGAAAGATATTTTTACGGATTACGTAGAACTGACTCCGGAGAATTGTTTTTAGGTAAGTTAGACCAATTAAGTTTGACAGATACTATACAAGTTAACAAGGAAGGTGACGTAGTTGATAACTTTCCAGACTTTGATGAAGGTGCAGAGTTCTTTGAAGGAAGAGATTCAGCACATAACTTGACGTATAAAAATTTAAACTATGAACAATTTCGTTGGGACGATGCAAATTTATTTTATTATGTAAACGATGACGGCGAACTTGTTGTAAGAATTAACCAAGGATTAGCAGATGGTGCCGTTGAATATGCAGGCGACAACACTGTAATCGTTGACAGTGATAAGGAATGGGATAACACAAACCTTACAATGGACAATAACAACATTACATTTGATCAAACGTAGGAGTAGGAGCAAAAAATGGCAAAACAAATAGTAAATGTAGGTGTTCTACCAAATGATGGACAAGGTGATAACCTTAGAGCAGGCGCTACAAAATTAAATAATAACTTTAACGAGTTATATACAGCATTAGGAGATGGGTCAGTACTCAGCATTATTCAAAACGGAGTAATAAATTCATATCCAACTACATCAACTGGAAGTAATAAAATAACTTTCTTGTATAACAACTTTGCCGGCTTACCAAGTCCTACAACCTACGACGGCATGTTAGCAAAAGTTACAGCAGACGCGGCAGTTTACTATGCTCACAGTAACGCTTGGGTCAAAATGTTAGACACTACTTCAAGCATTAACAGTTTTTCAGATGTAACTACAGCAGGAATTAACGATGGTGAAGTTCTTGTTTGGAATACTTCTAACTCAAGATTCCAACCAGGCGCTGGCGGTGGTGGAGGCGGTTCTACTACATTTACTGCATTAACAGATACGCCAACTAACTTTTCAGCGGCAGGTGGTAAACTTGTAAGAGTAAATTCAGGTGCAACAGCATTAGAATTTTCAACAGCAGTTACATCGGCAGAAGTTGCGGCAATTACAATTAGTTCATTAAGTGATGTATCAAGTGCATCAGCAAGTACAGGTGACGTTCTTAAATGGGATGGCGCACAATGGGCACCAGGAACTGATATTGCATCAGGTGGTGGCGGTACTGACGCAGATACATTAGATGGATTTGATAGTGCATACTTCTTAGATTACACAAACTTTACTAACAAGCCAACATTGTTTGGTGGTGCTTTCTTAAACTTATCTGATACACCAGTAAACTTTACAGGTGCGGCAAATAGATTTGTTAAAGTAAACGCAGGTGGAACAGCATTAGAATTTGTTGTTGATCAATCAACAGACCAAAACTTGTTTGCAACATTTACAGGTGACACTGGTAGCACAACAGCATCAGGATTGACTGACACACTTACAGTTGCAGGCGGAACAGGTATTGCAACTGAAGTTGTAGGCGATACACTAACAATTAATTACAATGGTACAGTTGGTGCAACTACACTTAACGCATTGACAGATGTAAGTAACGCTAACCAAGCAGTTGGTTACACACTTGCATACAACGGAACAAGTTATGTTATGCAAAATGGTCCTGCAACAACATGGAACGTTGGATCAAATGGAACATCAGATTACACATTTACTGGTCCAGGTTTTCCAAACACAACTAATGATCCAGTTTTATATTTGAAAAAAGGACAAACTTATTACTTTATTAATAACAGTGGAGGAGGACATCCTTTACAAATTAGAGTTTCAAACGGTGGCGGTGCTTATTCAAGTGGCGTAGCAAACAATGGTGCATCAAGTGGAGTTATTACTTTCACAGTACCAATGAATGCACCAAGCACATTGTATTATCAATGTACTGCACACAGCAACATGGGGAACACAATTAACATTGCGTAAGGATTTATAATGGCAAGTTTTTATCAAGGTACAGAAGTAGGAACACTACTAAAAACAGTAAAAGGAAGTAGATTCTTTTATGGACTACGTCGAACAGACGAGGGTGATTTGTACTTGATTAAATCAGATCAGTTGAAAGCAACTGATGGTGTACAATTAAACAAACCTGGAGATCCAACAGAAAATTATCCAGATTTTCAAAGAGGAATTGAATTTTTTGAAGGAAGAGATGAAGAACATAATACATCATATTCTAACTTAAGATATGAACAATTTAGATGGGACGATAGAAACTTAATATATTATGTTGACGAAGAAGGAAATTTAATTGTTAGAATTAATCAGAATTACGATTTTCCAAATGGGGTATCTCCATAATGGTTAAATACAATATGAACACGCAGGAAAGTAGAGACAATGGCTGAATTTAAACTTGATAGAATCCGCTTTAGATGGACCGGTCCTTGGCAAACGGCCAAACAATATATTAAAGACGATATAGTATCATATGGTGGTAAAACGTTTGTTTGCTTAAACGGACATACTTCTGATCCGGACTTTTACGTAGACTACTTAAATTCCACATTACCTAAATGGACACAAATGTCTGATGGTTATGAATGGCTTGGTGCATGGAAGCCTAATTACTATTACAGAGTTAATGACATTGTTCGTTATGGTGGTCAAGTATATGCGGCAATTATTGGACATACTTCTTCTGCATATTCTGTTCCGGAAAGCGTAACAGAAGTTGCAGTTACAATAGATTATGATTCTGGTAGTATTTTTCCAACAGGTAGAGGACAATCTGCTACAGGTACAATTTATTTAAATGGTGCTGAGAAAAATGTTCTAACTTTTACAAAAGGAACAACATACGAGTTTAACCAAGACGATGCAACTAACGCAACGTTCGGAAGTCAAATTCATCCACTTGCATTAAGTATATACGAAGATGGAGATAAACACGAAACAGCATTAGTAGATTATTATACAGAAGGACTTACATATTATCTTGATGGTATTGAAGCACCCCTTTCATCTTACCTAAGTGGATTTGCGGGAGCATCAAGCAGAAGAATTAGATGGACAGTTCCATTAACTGCTCCAGACAAAATTTATTACTTTGACAGAACTGTAAACAGTGAAGACAAAGGTGCATACATTAATATTCAGGAACAAGGTCAGTTAGGTGACAGCGACTTTGGTAACTGGAAGTTAATGGTAGCAGACCAAAATTGGTTATACGAATGGTTACCACAAGTAAACTATGCAATCGGAGACACAGTAAAATACGGTGGTAGAGTTTACATTGCAACACAGGAACACACAAGTTCAACTACTATTGCAGGTCTTGAAGCAGACTCAACTAAATGGGAAATTGTAACAAGAGCAGACCAATGGAAAGACAGTTGGGCACCAAGAGTAAGATATGTACCAGATGATTTAATACGTTATGGTGGTATAACTTATCGTTGTGTTACAGGACATTTTAGTGCTAACGATGATGGACTTGGTCTTGAAGAAGATCAAAGTAAATGGGAAATTTTCCTTTCAGGTATTGAGTATAAAGGACATTGGGTTAGTAAAGCAGATATAGCAGTTGAAACAGTAACTGGTGGAGTTATCACAGCAACAAGTCATGGATTATCAGACGGTGATTTAATCCAATACACATCAGACGGAACAGCGGCAACTAATCTTGTTGACAACACATATTATTATGTAAGACTGGTTGACGGCAATAGTGTTAAATTATACTTTGAAAAAGACGATGCTCTTGCAAATAGAAATAATAGACTTGCAGAAGGCGGAACAGGAAACCAAACACTTTCTAAAAGAGAAAAATATAAAGTTGGTGACATTGTAAGATTTGGTCCTACAATGTGGTATTGTTCTACAGGACATAATTCAAATGTAACATTCGCAGAAAGTTTCTTTAATATCTGGTTACCAGGTTATGAATATGAAACACAATGGAATGAAGCAGAAGTTTATCAACCAGGTGACATTGTACGTTACGGTGGTTACACTTATACTGCATTACAAATTAGTACTAACAGTGTACCAAGTGCAAACGGCATTACTCAAAACACAGGTGACTGGGAATTAACTGTACAAGGTTACAGATTAGGTTCACAGTATAATCAAAACCCAGACTTAAGAGATACGGCAACAGACTGGAATGCCGCTAACGCTTATAGAACAGGTGACATTGTAAGATTTGGTGGTTGGTTGTATCATGCACTTAGAGATAATGTAGGTAACGAACCAGATGATGCAAAGTCAACTGAAAATGTAACAATTACAGTTGGTAATCCAGGTAGTGGAAACAAATATTATGTTAACGGTGTACTTATAGGTGCGTTAACATTAAAAGAAGGTAACACTTATAAGTTTTATCAAAACGATACAAGTAATAATACACATGGATTGTATATTAGTACAAGCGAAAATGGTCATCACACAGGTGGACAATATAACTATGTTGGCAATGGTCAAACATGGTGGTTAGATGGAACACAAGTTTCAGACTTGGCGGCATACGTTTCAGGATTTGCCGCGGCAACTGAAAGATATGTACAGTACATTGTACCAAGAGATGCGTACAAGAAAAACTATCTTGTTTGTAACGCACACAGTGGTATGTATGATTCAGCATATCTAACAACGCAATATTCAGACAACTACTGGCAAACATTAATTGACGGCGATAAGTTTAGAGGCAACTGGGCAGAAACAGTAATAGTAAATGCTTCTCCAGTAACCAATGAATATATGTTAGGTGATATTGTAACATACGTTGGAACACTTTATCGTTGTATTAAAAGACACAGTGCAAGTTCATCAGGTTCAAGACCAGACTTAGACATTGATTACACACAACAAGATTTTTGGCAAACAGTTGTTGAAGGCGGTAACTCAAACGTACTTCAATACTATGGTGATATTAGAACACATGGTTCGTCAACTACTGCAAGATTAGGAATTAATAATCCAGGTGATGCATTAAAAGTTAAAGCAGACACAGATTTAAATTGGGAATCATTAGAACAAACACAAAAAGTTTACTTTGTTTCTCCAGACGGTGTTGACGCTAACAGTGCAGGTAGAGGATTATCAGCAACATCACCATTTAAGTCAATTAAATATGCTACACAATATATTTTAGAAGATGAAGCAACAAGAGCACCAGCAACAATACTTGTTAAAACAGGAAGATACGAAGAAATTTGTCCAATTACTGTTCCAAAAGATGTTGCTATTGTAGGTGACGAATTACGTTCAACATCAGTAGTAGCAACTACTGAAACTAAAGGCAATGACATGTTCCGTGTTAGAAACGGTTGTGGTATTAGAAACTTAACAATGTCAGGACTTGAAGGACAATTTACAGATCCAGATGAAAACTTAATTAAAAGAGTTACGTCAGACGGCACAGCAGGTGCATTATCCAATGCATTTGTAGCACTTGATCCAGGTGCTGGTCCAGACGATACAACAGTTTGGGTTACAACTAAATCAACATACGTACAAAACTGTTCAACGTTTGGTTCTAAATGTGTTGGTATGAAAGTTGATGGAACATTACACAACGGTGGTAATAAATCTATTGTTGCTAACGACTTTACACAAATTATACAAGACGGTATTGGTTACTGGTGTAACGCAGATGGCTTGTCAGAACTTGTATCAGTGTTTACATATTATTGTTACATTGGTTACTTGTGTACTGACGGTGGTAAAGTACGTGCAACGAATGGTAACAACTCATATGGTGAATACGGTTCGGTTGCATTAGGATTTGACCAAAACGAAACTCCAATCAGTGCTAAAGTAGACAACTACTCAACAGAAGCAACAGTAGGTAAAGTATACAACGATGAAAATAAATTATTTGCAGTTGGTTACACTACAACAGGTACTAATTACACAACTGGTACTGTAAGTATTAGTGGATCAGGTTCGGGAGCGGCAGGTTTATTATCAGAATTTAGAGATGGAGCAGTACAAGAAATTAGAGTTACTGATCCAGGCGATTCAAGTTTTGCAGGTGGTGACGGATATACATACGCAAACAACAGAGCACAAAGTGGTAATGCAACAAGCATACAAATTGCTAACCAAGATGTTAACAATGAAGAATACTATTTGAACAAATTAATTACAATTATTGAAGGTGAAGGTAGAGGACAATACGCTTATATTACAAGTTACGACTGGAACAATGGTGGTGCAGTAACATCAACTGTAACAAGTGGACAAGATGCATTACTTACTGAAGGTACTTACACAGGTAAAGTTGGTACAAGTAGTAGAGCAGATACAACACCTCCAACAGTTACAGTAGGTATTGACGCAACAGGTCTTGTATCAATATCAATTACTTCTCCAGGTACAAAAAATCAAGTTGCTGATATTATTACAATACAAGCGGCGGCTATTGGTGGAACAGGTAGTAACGTTACATTTACTATTGACTCAGTTACTGCTGGTGACAAAACAATGACGGTGGCAAGACCTATAGACGGTTTAGCAGGATGGCAACATCATTTACCAGGTGAACCTATTTCAACAGTGTTAGACGAAACTACACGTTATGAGATTACACCAAGACTTACATTTACTGCTCCAAGTTTCACACAGAACAGTGCAACACTTCCAAGTAACAGTGCGGCTGTCGACAGTGCTACTGCTATAATTGGCAACAACAAAAGAACAGTTGTTGTTGGTAACAACAGTATTGTTTGGACTGATGATGGTACTTCATTTACTGAAGCAAGTTCATATCAAGATTTATCTTACATTGGTGTTGTTAGAGGCGCATCACAATACGTTGCACTTGATGGCAATGGTAGAGTTAAACAATCCAATGATGCAACAAGTTGGGGAGATGCCGCAACTAACTTATTAAGTTACAGTCAAACATTTACTAAGATAGAAGTTGGTAACAATGTTATATGTGCTATTGGTCCTTCAACAGATAAAATTTATAGAAGTGCAGACGATGGTGCTAACTGGACTGAAGTTACAGCAGGTGTAAGTAACGTACAATTTTTGGCTTATGGAAATGGCAAATGGGTAACTTGTAATGAAGCAGGAGACACTTGGGAAAGTGTTGACGATGGTGTTACATGGGCGGCTGGTCCAGACATTGGTCTTGTGCAACATGATGTTTGTGATCTTGTGTTTGGTGCAGGTAAATTTGTTGCTTCAACTTTTGATTCGCCAAACGATTTATCAACTGTAAATAATAAATTTTTCCACAGTTTCACAGACGCTTCAATAGCGACTGCAAGTACTGTATGGATTGCAGGTAACAATACAGATGTTTCAGATAACATTTACCTTGCATACAATCAAGGCGTGTTCTTAGGAATTTCAGCAAGTGGTGGAGTTGTTCAATCAGACGATGGTGTTTATTGGACAAGTAAAACTTCATTGGGTGGATCGTTCAATGGTATGTTAGCAAGTGCAACATCAACAGGTCCAATATTTTATCCAGCAACAAACGGAACTATTTCATCATTGGCAACTTTAACAACAGGTGCAACAACAAGAGCAACTGTATTAGGAGCAAGTGGTGGTAAATTACTTACGTTCTACATACAAGAAGCAGGGTCAGGTTACGGATCAACACCACCAACAATGACAATTATTGATCCAGATAATACAAGAGACGTTTACTATGATGTTAGAATGGCAAACGGTTGCGTTGGACAAGTTGAATTTACAAACAGAGGTACAGGTTATATTAATATTGGCGTTACTGTTCAAGGTGACGGTTATGCAGACATGTATCAAATTGGTACAAGTATTGTAGTTAAAGATTTAACAAGAGAGCCTGGACCAGGTGACAACTTATATATCGCTGGTATTAATGATGTGTTTTATGCTGTACAAACTATTACAAATGTTACAGGCAGTGCGCCAAACTTTACAGCAACACTTGGTATTACTCCAAACATTGATAGAGCAGAATCTCCAGAACACGAAACACAATTAACTATTAGACAGAAATATTCACAGGTAAGATTAACAGGACACGACTTCTTAGAAATTGGTAAAGGTAACTTATACAATTCACAGTATCCATTACTAACACCAATTGAAGGTTATGATATACGTGAGTTCCAAGAAACTGAAAACAAAGGCGGTGGTAGAGTATTCTACACAAGTACTGACCAAGATGGTAACTTTAGGGTTGGTGAATTGTTTACAGTTGAACAGGCAACTGGTATTGTTACACTAAACGCATCATACTTTGAGTTAGATGGGTTAAGTGAATTACGATTAGGCGGTGTTACACTTGGTGGTACAAATGCTGTTATTAGAGAATTTAGTACTGATACAACATTTACAGCAAATAGTAACGAAATTGTGCCTACACAAAGGGCTATTGCAGGATATGTAGATAGTAGAATTAGCGGTGGTGGTACAAACGTTAACGTTAACGCAGTTATTGCCGGTGAAGTTAGAATACAAGGTAGAGCAATTACTTCTGAAGCAAGTAGAAAAATCAATATTACTACTCAAATGAACTTCCAAAAATCAATAGATGGTGATATGGCGGCTCACAGTATGTTTACAGCAGGTACGAATTTCGGACTTGATCATGATGAGAACAGCATCGAGCCTACTACACCGCAAGAAATGGGACATGGGAAATAACACATATGATAAATACAAATGTAACGTTAGGAAATAACAATGGCAGAGTTTAAATTAGGTAGAATTAGGTTTATTTGGAAGGGATCATGGGTCACTGCCAAAGAATACTTTAAAGACGATGTAGTCCGCTACGGTGGTCGTACATATATTGTTAATACTGGCCACACAAGTTCCAACTTCGATTCACAAATTGCTAACTTTGACAAGATGGCAGATGGTCAAGAATGGAAAGGTAACTGGGCATTATCAACAGTATACAAACCTAATGACGTTGTTAAGTACGGCGGTTACTTATACATTGCAAACACAGGTCACACTTCTGCAACAACTACATCAGATGGTTTAGAATTAGATCAATCTAAATGGGATTTATTCTGTGAAGGATTTGACTGGTTAGGTGATTGGGGTGTTACAACAAGATACAAAGTTAATGACATTGTTCGTTATGGCGGTGTTATGTACTTGTGTACAGAAGCACACACATCTGGAGCATCAGTAGGCGACGGATTAGAATTAGATCAATCTAAATGGGATATATTTGCAAACGGTTTAACTTGGTTAAACGCTTGGATTGCAACAACAAGATATAAGAAAGGTGACGTTGTACGTTACGGTGGACAAGTTTATGTTTGTAACACTGGACATACAGCAGGCGCTGATAACACAGCAGGACTTGAAGAAGATCAAGCCAAGTGGGATTACTTACACAAAGGTATTGAATACTTAGGTGACTGGACTACAGGAACAAGATATAAAAATAATGATGTTGTAAAGTATGGTTCAGACTTATGGATTTGTGGAACGTATCACACAGCAGGTGCAACACTTGCGGCTGACGAAGCAAAATGGTCTATCTTTATTCCAGGATTAGAATTTGAAGACAGTTGGCAGAACAATGTAAACTTCCAACCAGGTGATATTGTTACTTATGGTGGTTACACTTACGTTTCAAAAACAAACAACTTTAATATTATTCCATACAACAATGCGAGTGAATGGGATTTATTTACAACAGGATTTTCTTTCAAGGGTGATTACAATAACACAACGGCTTATAAGATCGGTGATGTAGTTAGACTTGGAGGTTGGACATTTATTGCACTTGCAGATGGTACAGGTAATAGACCACCAGATGCAGTTTACTGGGATAAACTAAATGAAGGTTTATACTGGAAAGGTGCTTGGACAAACGCAACTTATTATGACAAAGGTGATGTTGTTAGAGGTATCAACGATGTCAACTCATATGTTTGTGTTGCTCCACATACTTCAGAACAAGTTGGTGCAGGTCAAAACAGACCAGACCAAGATACACCAGGTAACTACTGGAATTTATTAAACGGTGGTGCTGAAGCAGGTAACTTAACTACACGTGGTGACCTTGTTTACTACGGTGGATCAGGTCCAACAAGATTACCAGTTGGTCAACCAGGACAAGTATTAAAAGTTAACGAAACAGGAACAGACCCGGTATGGTCATTCTTTGGTCAACTTGATGCAGTTTATTACACTGCACTTGATGGAGTTGACGCAGATGTTCCAGCGGCAGGTGTTACACTTGATAAACCTTTTAGAACTGTACAGTTTGGTTTACAGCAAATTGAAAAAGGTGCAAGAAAACCTAACGCAACAAAGTTAACAAAAATTAACAAAGCATTCATTCAAGACGAAGTTATAAGTTGGGTTGATACACAGATTGTTGGATCAATTAGTCCATTTACAGGTTCATTTACATACACTGCGTCTAACTGGCGTAGAGACATAGGTACATTTGTTGACGCACTTATTTGGGATTTATCACATGGTGGTAATAAGAGAACAAGATTAGAAACACTTGCATACTTTGACACTGCGGCAGATCAATATTACGTAAGCAACGATGGCATTACAGCAGAGTTTGCGGCGGCACTTACATTCATTACAACATTACTTGATGATGTAATTACACAAGATGCACCAGCAAGTGATTATCAAAATTTAAGAAGTGTTGCTACTCCAACTTTACGTGTAACAGATTCTACACTTACTGAAGAACCTGAAGCACAAGGCATCTTAAACGCTCTTAGAGCTATCGCTACAGCGGCTTTGACAGCAGGTAATACAACTGGTGTCCCAGCACAATTAATTGCAAACGATTCGCTTTTTGTTAAGACAGGACAATTTAATGAAGTACTTCCAATGGTTGTACCACAAGGTTGTGCTGTAGTTGGTGACGAACTACGTTCAACTAAAATTTCACCAGCAGGCCAATTAACAAATTCCGGTGATAATGTATATTCATTAGCAGGACTTGTACACTTGGCAAACATCATAGATGATGTTATTACAAACTCAGCAGTAACAAGTACTCAAACCAGTTTTGTTGTACTTGCATCTAATGCATCAGCAACTACTTTAGATATAATGACAGGTGCGAACACTTATGCTCACACTTATGTAAGTGGTGGAACAGTAGAGTTTGGTGGAACTACTGTGAACATTACAGCGGCCACTTATGATACTGCTACAGGTATAGTGTCAATAACAACAGACGCGGCACACGGTGCAGTGGCAACTAATATTGTAAAAGTTGCTAATATTACTTGGAGTTGTTCATTAGGTAACAAAATATATCCAGCAGTTAAAGCACAAGACGTTGCGGCACCGGCAGGTTCAAGTGCGGCAGGTACAGCGGCGGCAGGAGTTGCTACAGCAATTAAAAATAAAATTGACTTTGTATTAAATGCAAACGGTTCAGATGTTGCTTTTGCAGGTGTTAATGATCCTCTTAAGACAGCAGGATACACTGACGCAGTTATTAGACTTGAAGCAAATAAAGAATTCTTAGTTGAAGAAGTAGTTAGTAAAATTGCAATTGATTATCCTGCTTACTCTTTTACAACTGCACTTAAAAATTCTTGTAAACGTGATGTTAGACGTTACATTGAAGCAATACAACATGACATAATTTACACAGGAAACTACAAAGGTTTAAGAGCCGCAGAATTATATATTAACTCTGCAAACGGTTCAACACTAAACGACATGTTCCATGTACGTAATGGTACAGGTATTAGAAACATGACACTAATTGGATTAAATGGTACACTTGGATCTGTAAACACTTACGGAACTAAACGTCCAAGTGCAGGTGCTTATGTATCGTTGGATCCAGGTTGGGGTACTGCACACAAAGATGTTTGGATTATTAACAAATCATGTTATGTACAAAACGTAACAAACTTTGGTACTGGTTGTGTTGGATTAAAAATTGACGGTGACTTACACGCAGGCGGTAACGATTCTATCGTTGCTAACGACTTTACACAGGTACTATCAGATGGTATTGGTGTATGGTGTACAAACTTAGGTAGAACAGAACTTGTTTCCGTGTTCTCATACTACGGACACATTGGATACCTTGCAGAGAACGGCGGTAAGATACGTGCTACGAACGGTAACAGTTCATATGGTACATTTGGTTGTGTAGCAGAAGGTGTTGACTCAACAGAAACACCTATCATTGCATACACAGATAACAAAGATAAACAGGCTCAAATCGGTCAGGTAATGACTGATGCATCAAGAGTCATAGCAGTGGAGTATTTAAATGCTGGTAGAGATTATGATACTAACGGCGGTAATGCAGTCATTACTATTACTGGCGACGGTTTTGGTTTAGGAACTGTAACACCAACATACAGAACAGGCGGAGTCATGGAAGTAAGATTGCTTAACACAAGTGATCAATTCGGTGGTAAGGATTACAACACAGCAGGTAACGCGGCACAGATTGGTAACGCAACACAGATTACAATTTCAAACACTGATACAAATACATCAGGTGAACTTGCAGGAATGGCTATTTGGATTGTTTCAGGATTAGGAACAGGACAATACGCTTATATTGATTCATTCAATGCAGGTACAAAAGTTGCAACAGTAAGAAAATACTCAGATGGTACACCAGGTTGGGATAATATTATTGGCGAATCGATTGTATCATTACTTGACAGTACAACAACTTACGAAATTGAACCAAGACTAACATTTAGTACACCAACTGGTGACGGTTCAAGTACAAGTGTACAAGCAATTGGTAGATGTAGAGTACAAGACGGAAAAATTAATCAGGTTAGAATTATTGAGCCAGGACAAGGTTATGATAATTCAATAACAATGACAATTACTGATCCAAACAATACTATTGAAGCACCATTTGAAATCAGAATTGGTGACGGTGTATTAGGTCAGCCAACGTTTGCTGGAGCAACTAACTCAGGTAGAGGTGACGGTTACGATACTGCAACTGCACTTGTTACTGCAACAACTATTGAAAAAAATATTACAGGTGTTGCTAAATCTAATCCATGTAGAGTTACATCAACAGCACATGGTATTACATTAGATGGAACTAAAGTAAACATCAAAGAAGTATTAGGAATGATTAGATTGTTTGATCCAACAACTTTTTATGTAAAAGTTATTGACGCAGACAACATTGATCTTTACAAAAATCCAACACTAACAGAAACACTTGATACAACAACACAAGGTACATACACAACCGGTGGTAAAATAACATACGGTGGTGGATTTATGGACAACTTACAAAGTGGTAAGTTTGTACAAGTATCAGGATTAAACACAGTACCAAGAGCAGGTTCAAACGTTGTGTTTACAAATCAGCCAACAGTATTTTACAAACTTGTTGCTGTTACAAATTTATTAGGTGGAACATCAGGACCATTTACTGCACAGTTGCAAGTAAGTCCAGACATTCCAGTAGACACTGCACCAGTACATACAGAAAGTTCAGAGATTAGATTAAGATACTCACAAGTACGTCTAACAGGACATGACTTCTTAGACATTGGTACAGGTAACTTTACTACAACAAATTATCCAAACTTACCATTGCAGGACGCAGTTCCAGCAAGTGAAGCCGTTGAAGGCGGAGGCGGAAGAGTATTCTTTACGTCAACTGACCAAGATGGTAACTTTAGAGTAGGTGGACTGTTTAACGTTGAGCAGTCAACAGGTGTTGCGACACTTAACGCTGATGCATTTAACATTAGTGGATTGCAAGAACTGTCATTGGGTAACATTGCACTTGGTAATACAGGCGCAACAGTCAACGAATTTAGCACCGATGGTACATTTGCCGCAAACAGCGACAGTATTGTACCAACACAAAGAGCAATTAGAACATATATCACGTCACAGATTGGTGGTGGTGCATCCACTCTTAACGTTAACCAAATTATTGCAGGTCTTGTACAAATTTCCGGACAGGAAATTACTACAACTACAGTAGTTCCAATTAACGTGAAAGCACAATTCAATTTCCAAGGTGGAGTTGATGGTGCACCTGTGGCGCTAAATATGTTTTTGATGGGATAAAGGAGATTAAACCATGGCAACAGGAAGATTAGGAGCGAGCGATTTAGTAGCGGCAACTAATACCACCGTATATACTGTGCCAACTGACAACTATGCAGTTGTAACGTGTTCGGTGTGTAATAGAGGAAATCAAGCAATTGGCTTACAAATGGCAGTTGCGGCGGCTGATACCCCAACAGGCGCAGAATACATTGAGTGGGAGACGGAAGTCTTGGCACACGGTGTATTAGAGAGATCGGGGATAGTAATGGACGCAGGGAAGAAGTTGGTCGTTAGATCAAGTTCAGGAAATGTTAGTGCAGTCGCGTTCGGTATTGAGACTGCGGCATAAATACATATAGAAGGATAAAACAATGGGAAGATACATAACTACAACTGGAACCGCTGGTACTGTACTCAGAACCGTTAGTACGACATATTCGGCTGTTGTCAATGACAGAATTTTGTGTACAGGTGGAGGCTTTACGGTAACTCTACCTCTTAGCACAAGTTTGTTAGAAAATGACACAGTTCAGATTGTCGACGTAACAGGAGCGTTTGGATCATCAAACTTGACTGTGGGACGTAACGGCGCGAAAATCCAGAATTTAAGTGAAGATTTAACATTAGATATTAATAATGCGGCAGTAACACTTGTTTACACAGGTGCAACTTACGGCTGGATTATTAGTGGAACGTAAGATAATAGGAAAAGAATAACATGTCAACACTACGTAATTTTCTTTCAGACGTGGAACCAGCGAAAGCAGGAGTCACCAGAAATTTTTGGGTATGGAATGATAGTACGGGCATCGGTAACGGTGGTAAGTGTTGTCTTTGGACTATGCCAGCATCTAAAGTAAACATAACTTTCGAGTTATGGGGTGGAGGTGGCGGAGGCCATGGAGGTTGCTGTTGTCAGTTTCCGAACAGACCGGCGGCAGGCGGATCTTACGCAATCAGAACAATTCAAAGTACGCCAGGATGTCAATATACAATCTGTGCAGGCGGTTCAACTACATGTTGCTGTCACGGATGTATAGGCGGAAACGGCTATCCAAGTTTTGTTACTGGTTCAAGTATTCCAACAACTTGTGCACCAGGTGGTTGTGGAGGTAAGGCATGTTGCTTTACTGATGCATACACTTGTCACCCATCATTTGTGTGGCAGTGCGGTACAGGAGATTGGGGACTTCCACAAATTACAGGAAGTTCAAAAAGAAGTCAATATTGTCACAACCAAATGTGGAACTTTGTAACAGGTCCTGCTCATTTTGGTGTTTCAAGAAGAACTAAAGACTGGTGTGCGGGTAACTTTACAAACACTGGTTCATGTTTCAACTGTTTAGCGGCTTTCCCAGGAGGAGGCGGCGGCGGTGGAGCGGCTTGCGGAGAACCATGTTGCTGGGGCGGCTGGGGACAAGCAGGTGCGGTAAAAGTTAGTTATAGTTAAAGGATAATGGAGAAAATATAATGCCAAATACAATTATACAAAAAGACTTTAGTTATAATCTTCCAGATGACTATCTTGCCCAAACAAATGCAGACGGCAACACCGCAAATGCAAAGTACAACGGGCCGGACAAGATTTGGATTTTTATAGATAAAGATACAGGACGTAGTGATACATCACGTCTTGTTTTAACAGAAGAAGAAAACGGTGCAGATTTTCCTGTACCAGAAGATCAATATAAAGTTGAAGTAGACTGCGATGCTGATCCAGTAATGTGTTCATTATTTGATGCACAAACAGAATGGGATACAGTAGTTGGTCAAACAAACATTGTTGTAGACTTACCAGATGGTACTACATACGAAAGACCAGACCCAACAGATGTTGATCATACATATGAATTAGACGAGTGTACTTACAATAAAGATGGTACATTAACTGACGGAAAATATACCGGCGGTACATGGACTATGAAATGGAAGCAACCTTGGACATCATGGGATCAGTTAATTATTGTAAGAAATAATATGTTAGCAGGTTCTGATAGTAAGATTGCTGATGATATGCCAGAGGCTACTAAGGCACTTTGGACTTCATACAGAACAAAGTTACGTGATTTACCAGCATTATTTAAACACGGCGAAGCAGATGAGTTTCCAGCACATATGGTAAACTTTCCAGTAGAGCCAGGCGCAGATATTGCATCAGTAGAGGACGACGAATAATATGTCAAGTTTAAGAACCTTATTACAATACGGAAGTACTTCAGGAGGATCTACTCCTTTAACTTCATTAAGAGTATACGCTACAAACATTACCGACCAAAACAATGGTGGTAAATGTTGTCAATGGACAGCACCAGCAGGTGCTGAATGGGCGGCTTTTGAAGTTTGGGGCGGTGGTGGTCCAGGCGCTGGAGTGTGTTGTTGCCAACAAGGTTGGTCAGGAGGATCAGGTTCTTATGGTAGACGAATTATTACATTAACAGCAGGAAATCAATTTACAATTTGTGCAGGTGGTAGTACATGCTGTCACTCAAGATGTTACAGTTGTAGAGGATTTCCAAGTTACGTATGTGGACCAAGTGGATTTTGTATGTGTTCATCAGGTGGATCAGAAGCGGCTTCCAAATGTTTTTGGAGTCAAAACTGTTCATACAGTGGATGTCAAATGTTTAACTGCGGTTGTGTTAACGGTGCTACATTATCAATGTGTGGTACAACAGGTGGCGGACATGGTTCAGCTCACTGTGCATCAGATATGCACCAGTTTATGCCAAGTGCACCATTTACAGGAGTTACAAGAATGTCACGTTCAGGTTGTTACAAAACAGACGGACAAGGACAAGGAGACCACGGAGTATTCCCAGGCGGAGGTGGTGCTTCTGGAGTAACGCACAACGAAACATGTTATTGCGGAGCGAAAGGAATGGGCGGATTAGTAACAGTTTACTACACTGCAACATAAGGAGTATATAGTAGTATGTCAACATTAAGAGATTTTTTATTCGGTTATGAAGAGGCTAAGGCAATTCCAGCGGAACTTGCAGTCTATAACACAAGTACTACTTCACCAAGCAACGGCGGAAGATGTTGTTTGTGGACAATACCGGCAGGCGTATCATACGCAACCTTTGAAATATGGGGTGGTGGCGCGGCTGGTGACGGTGGTTGCTGTTGTCAAATGGGATATCCATCAACTGGTGGAAGTTATGGTCAAAAAGCGTCAGAAGTATCGCCAGGAGATCAATTAACAATTTGTGCGGCAGGTTCAACTTGCTGTAGACAAAAAGGAAACTGTCAACAAGGTTGTGATTCATATGTATGTAAATCAGGTAACTGGTGTGCAAGAGCATGTGGAGGAAGAGTTATGCGTACAGAATGTTTCATGTACAGAACATGTTATTCATGTTGTAGAATGAGATACTGTGTACACGGACACTCAGGAATGGACTTTGGTATTGGTAGCACGAATTCAACTTCACAATTAAGTCAATACTGCCATGATAGAGGTAACATGATGGTTGCTGATAACTATGGTAGAGGCGGATTTAGAAACGGACCAAACGGATGTTGTGCTTGGGGCGGATCGCAAGGCTTTGGATTATTTCCAGGAGGCGGCGGAATGTCAGCACAAGCATACGGAGAAGGTTGTTGTTGTGGTTCACCAGGAGCAGGAGGCTTAGTTTACGTAGTTTACTACTAATAAGGAAAAAACATGGCAAATATTAGACACACATTTAACTATCCTAAACCAGATGAATACCTGGGTCAGTTTGATAACGAACAAGAACAGGGTACGCACACATATGAAGGTCCAGAAACTATGTGGGTGTTCATTGATAAAGCAACAAACAAGATTGCACCTGCAGGATACATGGAAGAGGAACAAGGTTTAGACTTTAATGCACCTATTAACTTAAGAAAAGTTTTTGTAGATTGTAGAGAATATCCGATTATTTGTTCACTAATGGAAGCAGATGTTGAAGAAGATGAACACGAAACAATGGTAGAAACACTACCAAATGGTGTAGAATATACAACTTATGTTGATCCAGATCCACATCATACATACGAAAAATTTGACATCGAATGTAATAGCAACGATGAATTTATTAAAGTAGCAAGTAGCACAAAAGGTGGAACTCCTCACTATCCGTGGAAACAACCACATATTACTTGGGCTCATTTACGTAGACATAGAACATCTTTATTAGGTTGGTCAGACGATAAAACAACTTCAGATATGCCTGCAGGAATTAAAGGCGAATGGGCAACATATAGACAAGCATTAAGAGATATTCCAGTAAGTTTTGGAGATAGTTTTGCTGTTGATATTACTGCTGGTGGTTCTAACTATGAAGTAGGTGACAAAATTAAATTTGCAAAAGCAGACTTAGACAATTTTATTATTGCTGATCATCTTATTGCTACAGTAAAAACAGTTAATAGTGGTGCTATTACTGCTTTAACTTTAAGTAGTAATCAAGCAATCAACGATGGTAAAGATATTGTAGAAGGAAGAGCGGCAAAAGAATTTGCTGGTGCTACATTCACGTACGAAGCAAAAGACGGCGGTGCTGATGCTGGTACAGGTGCTACATTTAAAGTTCACAAATGCCAACGTTATGCGGCTTGGAAGATTGATGTTCCACGTTCGCCATGCGGTACTGCATAAGCCAAATCTCACACTAAACACTACACCCAATATGTAAATAATTGTATGAGTAATACAGTTAGATTTGCGGGTGCCCAAATACCTGTAACACAGAATCTTGAAAAGAATGAAGCAAGTATCATCAAGGCAATTGACTGGGCCGCAGAAAATAAATGCGACTGGTTACTAACGCCTGAAGGTTCACTGTCAGGTTATTTTCCAAACTTTGATTTAGTATTAGAAAATGGTATGCCCGATTTAGCCAAATCTGCATACAGAGTAATTACACATGCAAACTCAAAAGGAATGGGTATTGCACTTGGTACATTATGGGTTGATGTTGAGCATAGAGGAAGTATTAGAAAAAATCAAATTAGATATTACGATAAACAAGGTGAATTACTTGGTGCAACTAATAAACAATATATTGTTGGTGGAGAAGATAGTCCACATCACAGTTGGGATCAAGTATTAGCAGATCCACCAGGAACAACTAAAACACATTATCTTGACGGTGTAAGAACATGCGGAATGATATGTAATGATTTTTGGGGTAATGGATTTAGATTTAACGCACCAAGTCTACCATTAATGGCAAGTATACATCAAGTAGAAGTTATATTACATGCTACAAATGGAGATAGAGGAAACAGTCAAGACAGTTTATGGATGGAATGGCATGACGTACACCTACGTATGATGAGTTCACAATATGGTATTCCTATTATTACTGTCGATAGTTGCTGTGATAAGTTTGGTGAAAGAGAAGACTTACCAACAAGTAGTCCAAGTGGAGTATTAATTGATGGTGAATGGGTAGTACAAGTACCACGCACAGGACAGCAACACTTCTTTTGGGACTATGTCACGAATGACGAAACAAAACCAACTACACAATAAGTAATTGCATAAAAGGAACTATAAAATATAATGTCAACAAAAAGAAACACAGCATTTTTTATTAACGGTGGAGCAGGCAGAGTTATTACAAGTATTCCTGCTTTAGAACTCTATCATAAAGAAAACCCAGATGACGATTTTATTATCGTGTGCGAAGGAGGAATGGATTTTTATAAAGGACATCCTGTACTACACAAAAAAGCATACGATGTATTTCACAAAAACTTATTCGAAGATAAGTTAATCGACCGTGAATTAAAAACACCTGAACCGTATAGAGTATGGGAATATTATAATCAGAAAGCGTCCTTAGGACAGTGTTATGACATTGAAATTAATAATAAAGGTGTAAGAGATTTACCAAGACCTTCACTTAAACTTAATCAACAAGAAGCAATGTCAGGTGTTAAGTTAATTCAAGAAGTAAAAGAAAAAACTAAAAAAGATAAAGTAATTGTCTTCCAACCATTTGGTAGAGGAACAGTTAACGAAAACGGAATGATTGGTGATCCAAGTGGAAGAAGTTTCGATCCAGAGAATGTAGTAAACATTGTTAAAAAACTTTCTAAAGACTTTGGTGTAATCTTTATGAGTGAAATTGCTATTGAGTTTCAGAAGCACGGTGTAAAACAACCTGTTGCTATTCCACAAAACATTGATTTAAGATTCTGGTGTGGAATTATTCAAGCCGCAGATCACTTTTTAGGTTGTGACAGTGTAGGCGGACATATTGTTAATGCTTTAGATTGTTCAGCAACTATTGTTGTTGGATCAACGTTTAAAGAAAATATTTCTTATCCTGAAAATCCTAAGTTTGACATCCTTGACATGGGCGAAGGTGCAAGAGTTTATAGTCCTATTAGGATTACAATAGATGAATGGTCTGACAGAACCAATGAAGGTATTATGGCAATGAATGACACTATAGAAGATTTAGTTGTTAAGTCAGTGAAAAGCATGGTTAAAGATGGAACAAGAGTTGAAATCCCAGAAGCACCAAAGCAAGAAAAATAGATTATTCGTATTTGGTTGTAGTTTTACAATGTATGCGTGGCCAACGTATGCTGATTTTTTAAGTTACGAATTTGATCATTATGAGAACTGGGGCTTTCCTGGTTTAGGAAATCGTGCTATTGCAGAACGTATTGCAGAATGCCACGTAAAAAATAATCTTACAAAAGACGATACAGTAATTGTACAATGGAGTACACATACACGTAATGACTGGCATACTTTTAGAACTGTAGAGTTTAAAGGTAAGCGAGGTGATGCAATTAGAAATACTGACGAAATAGGTTGGAAAACTAAAGGCAGTATTTTTAATTACATGAATAGAGAAGTTTGCTATGATGATAAATGGATCGAAACTTTTTGGGACGAGCATAGTTATTATATGCACGGACAAAATGCAATAATACTTACACAAGGATTATTAGAAAGCACAGGTTGTACATGGCGTATGACAAGTATTGGTCATATGAATAAGTTAGGTACTGACATGCCAAACATAAATGACTTTGGAGAAACGCCAACTGATACTGTTGATGTGTATAAAGAAAGACCTGAATTAAAAGTTTACGAAAACATAGACAAAACAAACTGGTTAGAACCTTTAGGTTTGTTTGCTTGGACACGTAAAGAAAAACATTACACATTTTATGATCCAGAATCAAAAGAAGATTGGATGGAACCACACCCAAGTCATTGGCAACATTATGATTATCTTAATGAAGTAGTTCGTCCAAGTTTGGGTCTTAAAAGCAAAAATAACGATAAACAACATAGTACAGTTGAACTATTAGATAAACTAAAAGATGAAAATCACGACCTTTTAAGTTTTGAAGAAGCAATTTTAAAAGAAGTTGTTGATTATAATCACATAGGATACGTAGGATTTTAATATGAAGAAACCAACATTGTGGATAGCAGGAATAGCAAGAGGACATAACGGCGGAGTATGTTTACTTAAAGACGGAGAAGTAGTATTTTCTATTGAAGAAGAACGTTTAAGTAGACACAAGTATGACGGAGGTCCGTATGCATCTATGATAAAAATACTTGACTATACTGACAAGTTAGATTATATTTGTATTGCACATACACAAAGTTTAGAAGCAACAGCAGGACAAGTTGACTTTACAGGCGACGATGTTTATACAGGTATTGCACGTAAGTTAGGACTTATTGATAGAGATTCTAAGTTACTTCCTAAACACCCACAAGTAATTGACCTAAGTTATTTTCATCACAAACTACATGCTGGATTAAGTTTTTATAATTCAGGATTTGATACTGCAACAGCAGTTATTGTAGATGGTGCTGGAACTTTCTTTAGTGCAAACATGGGAGGCGATCCTAATAATCCAACTACACTTTGGGAAACAGAAAGTATTTACACTTGTGAATATCCTGCAACTATTAAAACAGTATACAAACATTTAGGTACTTATGGTCCACTTGTTGGTGCTGAATATCCAAAGTTTAATGCAGATTTTTTTGGTGAAGGAGAAGGAACCATACCTGAAATTGTTATTAGTGAAACAGCAGGCATTGTAAAAACATATGAAGCAGTAACTGAATACTGTGGCTTTAATTTTATTGAAGCAGGTAAGACTATGGGACTGTTTCCATATGGTAAAGAAAACAGTAATATTCCTAAATTGTTTACAGAAGATTTAACAAATCCATTATCAAATAGAAATGCAATTATTCCAACATATCCTAATGGTGCTTATGTTAATAAAAACTTCATTAAAGAAACAAGAGATATTGAAGGTCAAGATGAAGATGTTACAAAATTAGATAATAGAAGAGATATGGCGTATGCTGTACAAACACAAACGCAAAAACAAGTTGCTAACTTAATTAGAAAAGCAGTTGAGATGACTGGTAATAAAAATATTGTTCTTAGTGGTGGTTATGGATTGAACTGTGTTGCAAATTATTGGTACTTAGAAGAACTAAAAGACGAAGGCATTAATTTATATGTTGAGCCTGTTAGTAATGATGCTGGTACGGCAATGGGTGCGGCAATGATTCAGCATAGACTTATTACAAATGACAGCAGTATACACGAAGCAGTTGATACATTATACAACGGACCACAATACAATTACACTGATGAACAAATTAATAGCGTAGTAGAGAAGCATGAAGCAGAAGTATCTGATACTTCAGAAGGACACATTGTTGATTTAATCTCTGATAAAAATATTGTTGCTGTATTTCAAGGTCAAAGTGAGAACGGTCCACGTGCTTTAGGTAACAGAAGTTTCTTATATGATCCAACAGATCCAGACGGTAAGGATCATGTAAACAAAGTAAAACGCAGAGAATATTTTAGACCATTTGCTGGAACTATTCTTGAAGAAGATGTACACGAATGGTTTGACTTACGTGGTATGGAAAGTTCACCTACAATGATGTATGCTGTAAACTGTCAACCAGGTATTGAAGAAAAGATTCCTGCTATCATACACGTAGACGGAACTTGTAGAATTCAGACAGTGAACGAAAAACAGAACAAAAATTACTACAATTTAATTAAAGCATTTAAAGAAAAAACAGGTGTTCCTATGGTGTTTAACACAAGTTTCAATTTAGGTGGTGAACCTTTAGTTGAAACATTAGATGATGCTGTACGTACACTCGCTAAATCCGACGTAGAATACCTATATTTGCCCGAATATTCTAAACTTATTACAGTGAAAAATTAAATCTTCTTAAGCGATAAATATACTAAAGAGGACTATTATGTTTGATATTGGTAAATTTTTCGGTAAAGGCTTAAAGAACACAGTGCTAATGAAAAACGGCACTAATTTAAGTTATCACGGACCTTGGAAGAAAATCACAGAAGATACACTACTTGATAGATGGCTTGTAGGTGATTTTTGTGCGGCAGAATACACTATTGTTGCTGATCATAGCACATTTCAAAAAGAGATTGTTAAGTGTTTAGTAGTTGCTGGTCCAAGCACAGCAGAATTAGTTGTATATGGACGTAGTAACTTAGGAAATCAGATTCTTGATGTAACTGCTACAGTTAATGACAGTTATGTAAACATTATTGTTAACGCAAAACCATTAGATGATTCAGCACCAGGACGTGGTGCAAAATGCGTATTCAGTGCAAACTATTATCAAACACAAAACGTATTGGTACCTGCATAATGAGGAGCATATAGTATGGCTGTAAACTACATACCGTTTGAAGCAGAACACGGATTTAAAAGTCCTGGATTTACTGTTGACGCTGAAGGTAATGTTACACTTAAGAGTCTAACTTATTCTGTTGTAGAAGAAGCAATCGTTGACAATAGATTCTATATGAGACAACAAGGTGAAGCAAATTCATCTGCATTTATTGAGAACACAACCTACTCAACTGGTACACAGATTAATGAAGAAAATCCTTCGTTTAGTTTAATAAGAGGAGCAGAGTTTTCTTTTAGTTTAGCAAACTTTCCTTTCTTAACTTTTAATATTTTTTATGCTGATCCAAGCGGACTTTCAGCAACAACTATTAACGGTCTTCCTGTTATATTTTATAGCGATGGACTAACATATGAAGATTCAGTGTTAGGTACATTAGAAGGCGTTGGAGCACAAGGTAAAAGCAATGGTATTGTAACATTTAAAGTTCCAGCACTTGCACCAGATACGCTCTATTATGCTACTGGTGATGGTTCTATTTACGGAACTATAACTACAGCAGATCCAACTATTACAGGTGTTGGTGCATTTAGTAGTTTGAATGTTATCGGTGACGTTACATTTACAGGACAAGACGCAGAAATTCAGATTGCTCCACAGGGTGCATACAGTTCAGTATTGATTAATCCAGTAGGTCAAGGTACAATGAGCAATATGTATGTAAATGCATTAACCTTAAGTGCTACAGACACAGTAAATTTAAGTCCTGTAGATAAAAACGTTACAATAAGTCCAAGCGGTACTGGACAATTAGTTGTAAACAGTGGGGTTGCAGGATCAATAAATAACATGTCGATAGGACAAACTACTGCAAGAGACGGTTCGTTCTTAGCGTTGAATGCCTCAAATGGGTTAAATAGTACTGTAATAGGAAATGTAACTCCTGCGGACGCAACGTTCACAAAAGCAATAGGACAACAAAGACCAGTGACTGAAAAAGAATTGACAAACAAAGCATACGTAGATAGTACAGCAACAGCGTTGGCTATTGCATTAGGAGTTTAACGTAAATGGCAAAGAGAAAAATTAATGATTATATTTTCCATACAGGAATTCCTATCAGTGGAAACTATCACCCGAACGCTTACTACCTAATCCAACAAAACGTTGAGTTTCTAAAAGACGAAACTCGTGCTTGGATTAACGATGCAATTACAAGACAAGTAACAGCCGGGGTTCATACTCCAACAGGTGCAACTTATATACCTGCAACAGGTGTAATGACACTTACTATTACAGGTCACCCTTACCAAGTAGGTGACTATATTAAATTCGCAACAGGAGCAATTACTTTTGATCAAGGAGTAATTCCTAATACAAATACTGCCGATGTTATCAGAGTTACGGCAGTTCCAGATGCAAACACAATTACAATTAACGCAGGTACAAGTACAAACTCTTTAGCACACTCATTCCAGAGTGCATCAACAGATGGTACAAAGAGTGTAATGTATGGTTACACAAATGACAGTGATGATAAGTGTGAAAGAGATATGGGTTACAACCTTATTGGTGGAGACACTTATAATCCTATACAAGATCAACCAGGCGGACTATTACACGATATAAGATATAATGGTAACGAACAAGCACGTTATCTTGCTTCAACATATTGGGATGGAGCATTACCGCAAATTGACGGAGATAGATTGCCAGAGAAAGCGGCGAAGGCAAAGTGTGTTGATATTATTAACAACTATATTTTAACAAACACTGATTACACAACTAAACAATCACCAGCAGTAACTTATCAATATAAAAATGATGAATACGTTTCAGAATCAACTGCGGCGGCACAAGTTACTAAAGTACTTCTTGATACTATTGGTACTGTTATTGTTTCAGGACTTGATGCTATGCCAGACTTTCATAGAGCGGAAGTTAGTAGAGCAATTTTTCCAACAAAAGTTACACAAGATAATTTACTATTAATTACTGATACAACTGTTAATCAGGTTCTATTTAATTTTAGTGATCCAGGTAAAGGAGCAGGAGTAAGTTATGCATATGAGTCAGTAGAATTTACACCAACATATTTTTACTTTCAAAAGTTTCTTGAAAATACTGATACAATTACACAAGTATTATTTGATATTGATACAACAAACACAGAATTCCTTACAGGTTCAAGAGCATTAATTACAAACAACAAAGAATTTATTAAAGATGAAGTACGTGCTTGGATTGCAGATAATGTTGCAAACGCAACAGCAGGAAGTATATGGCAAGGTTATACTTACAATTCGGCCAAGTGTGAAAGAGATACAGGATATAATCTTGATGCACTTGTAAAAGATTTACGTTACGGTGGTAATGAATATGTGAGATCTACAGCGTCAACATATTGGGTAGGTCCTACACCACAGATTGATGGGACACGTGAACAAGAAATTGCCGCAAAAAACTTTATGCGAGATTTAGTTAATAACTACATCTTACCTAAAACAGTATATGCAACTAAACAAACAGGCACTCCAGAAACTACACAATATTTCTTAGGTGCAACAAGTGAATTAGGTGCTCAGGATCGTATTACAGATTTAGTAAAAATACTTACAGATGTAATTACAGGCGGACTTTCAGTTTTACCATCAGAAGAAAAAGTTACTGTTTGGTCAGACACAGATACATTACAAATTTTTGTTGATCAAGGTGACTTAAAAGTTAGACCATATGACTTTGGTACTGATGCTATTGAAAGACATAGAGTTGCAAACTCTCTATCAATGCTTGATGCTGACTTTGAGTACGGACTACAGCCTACCAAGTGGCAAGCGATTGGTACAATGCGTGGATATCCATCAACATACGAAGTACCAGGAACAGATACAGGAGTTACTTCGGTAACTACTGATGCATCATCAGGTAGTAGCGGAGTTGGTCAATCCTTAATTACTGTACAAACGACTGCACCACATGGATTTGAAGAAGGTAATCCAATTACTATTAGAGGTTTAGCAGGTGAAGTTGCAGGTAACGGTCGTGCTGAAGGTACATTTATTATTAACAGTGTTGTTGATAATACAACTTTTACATATTACGCAAAGGCTAAAGTTGGAATATCAGCAGGTACATCACTTGTAACGTTCTATACAATTTTAAGACAAGCGGCATTTTACACAGGTGCAAGTATTCAGGGTGACACTCCAACATTCGAAGTTACTACACAAGGTTCATCAGGATCATTTACTATGCCATTGGCGGCGGCAACCGGCGCAGACAGGATTACATTTACTGGTGCAGTACCGGCACTTGGTGCTCCACTTGTAGCAGTACCAGGCGGTATACCATTAGGTTCTCAGGTTACTGGTGTAACAGGTACAGGATCAATTATTGATACACCTGTATTGACATCAGATATAGCACTTGGTGCAACAACAATTACAGTTGAAGACGCTACAGCAGTTGAAGTTGGTGCTGGTCTTGATAGAGGCGATGGTACAGCAACTTTTGTAACAAATGTTGCAGGTAATGATTTAACATTATCAGAAGCAACATCAAGAATACTTATTGGTAACACAGTAAACTATGTAGGTGTAACTGGATCTAATGACACTTCAATTGGTAACGGTGGTAGTTTTGATGTTACAAGAACAAATGGTACATATTCAACAGCACTAAACGCCGCAGGACAAGATTATAAAGTTGGTGACAGAATCCAAATTGGTGGTCAACAACTTGGTGGTGCTGACGGCACAAATGATTTAATACTTCTTGTTGACACAGTTGGTGCCACTGGCGATATTTTAACATTTACAGAATCAGGAACAGGTTTTGACGGTAATGGTACATTCTTTGGACAAGAAGGTAACTTATCAGGAGGACTTGGTAGTGATGGTAACTTTGATGTTGTATATACTAACAATGCTTATACAGTTTCAATGGCATCACCAGATACATCAACAGGTTATACTGTTGGTGATAAAATTAAGATTAGTGGTTTCGACTTAGGAGGTGCTGATACTACAAACGATTGTATTATGACAGTTTCAGCCATTGGTGCAGGCGGATCAATTACAAGTGTAACTTCAACAGGTACGGCAGTTGATGCAGATGTAAGTTATAGTGATCCTTCAAAAACTTCTACTACAGTTAATGGTGTTGATGCTTCATTCAACGTACAAAGGATTGGTACAGTTTATTCAGTTAATGTTACTAACGCAGGTTCAGGTTACTTGGCGGCAGAGAACTTTACAATACTTGGTTCGGTGTTAGGTGGTACTGACGGTGTAAACAATTTAACAATTACAATTTCAACTGTTGATGTTAACGGTTCTATTACAGGAACAAGTATATCAGGTACAGCAGTTAATACTAAATCTTATCCAAACGTAACTAACGTTCAAAGAGTAGTTGGTAACGGTGTACAGTTCCAAATTGGATTAGCAAGTGGTAATTACACTGTTAGTATTGATAGTGCAGGATTTAATTACGGTGTTGATCAAGAGATTGTAATTAACGGAACTAATTTAAGTGGTGCAAGTCCAACAAACGATTTAACAATTACTATTACAAGTGTCGACTCAGGTGGAGGAATTACAGGAGTTTCATTTAGTGGTACTGGTGCTACAGGAAGTGGTAGTGTAACAGCAATTCAAGGTAATAATCAAAACAATTCAGGTTCGGGTGCAATCTTTACAATTACAAGAAGTGGCGGAACATACAGTCTTGTTGTTGCAACTGATGACGGTTCAAGTTATGAAGTAGGTAACAGGATTGTTATTCCAGGTGATCAACTTGGTGGTGCTACTCCTACAAACGATTTAACATTACGTTGTACGCAAGAATCAACAGAAGGTGACTTTGTTGGTATTAACGTTAGTGGTACAGCAGTTGCAGGTGAAACATTGAACACTTATAGTTCTGTTACAATGTCAGAAGAAACAACAGCACCTATTGCAGGTTCAAGTGTTGTTACTTACAGTGCATTAGCAAGTATTAGAATTACATTCCAAACACCACATGGACTTGTTCCAGGTAACTCTTTTGCAGTTACAACAACATCAAGTGATGGTACTAACAATCATGAACTTGCATCAGGACCATTTAGTGCAACAGCAGTTCCAAG
>TARA_B100001057_G_scaffold11709_2_pt1 | contig 37925 bp, 33 predicted proteins | sample TARA_B100001057 | Tara Oceans TARA_B100001057 (sample SAMEA2621839) | marine metagenome | biome: marine biome (ENVO:00000447); feature: surface water layer (ENVO:00002042); material: "saline water (ENVO:00002010), including plankton (ENVO:xxxxxxxx)" | depth 5 m | reverse complement strand
TTCGAACCAGGTGGTCGGGAGTTCGAATCTCTCCGGGCGCGCCAATTAAATAAGGAGATCACAGTGACTATCGATCAAAAAAAAACAGCGTTTGATGATTGGAGATCAGTAGGTCTTTCTTTATACATGGGCCTTGTTGGTTATGGTGTCATGGTTGGAATTCCTGTTATTAGTACTGCCTGGTCTGAGAAACTTGGATATACAGCAGAACAAGTAGGAAGAGTAGCAGGAGCTGATATGGGTGGACTCTCACTCGGTGCAGTATTCGTGGCTCTGATAATATCTCGAATTAATAGAAGACATTTGGTAATTCTTGGATCACTGATCACAATTTTCGCAAATTATTTTTGTACCATTTATGAGCAATATGAGATTGTATTATGGCTTAGAGTTCTATCTGGTTTTGGGAATGGAATTTATACAGGCGTAGCAGTTGCTGCATTAGGAGCTACAATTAAACCAGTTAGAGCATACAATCTTTTTCTTTTTGCGTTTGCATTTTCTCAAGCACTAGAGATGAGGGTACTCCCTCAACTTACAATGAATGGTATTTATTGGTTTTTTATAATAGGAATCTTGATCAGTCTTTTCTTTATAAAATGGATTGTTCCATTCGGTCTCGTCAGTCGAAATGAAAACAAAAAAGAAATTTCTCAGGTTTCTTTTATCCCAAAATATATTTTATGGTTGGCAATGGGAGCAATTTTCCTGGCATACATCAATATCGGAGCGTACTGGGTATATATAGAATTGGCGAGTTTTAGCTTCAGAATATCTCCATCATGGACAGGAGAGGTTTTATTCTGGGGCTCATTACTGACTTTGGTGGGTTGCGGATTTGCTGCTATCGCTAATAAGCGTTATGGAATTGCTAAACCTTTTATTGGCTCCTCTTTATTCATGATTGCAATAGTGGCACTTCTAATTTCAGGTATAACTGACATGAGTCTTTTGATAAGTGTTTTTATGTTCAATTTTTTATGGATTTTTACAGATGTCTTTCAAATGGCCACTGTAGCAACAATCGATAGGGAGGGATCTTTCTCAGCTCTCATGCCAGGCGCTCAGGGAATGGGGCAGATTGTAGGACCGAATATAGCAGCTTCAATACTCGGAGCAAATTATGGATACGGCTCTGTTTTTTTCATGTGTGCTATCTTTACCACTTTGAGTATCTTAGTTTATTTAATTATGCGAAAAAGGTTAGAAAAATATTCACCTCAGCTTCTAGAAAAATAAGCGAATTAATTAATAGTCGCTTTAAATCGATCCATTAAATACTGGCCTGCTTTTACATCGTCATATTTAGGTTTATTCTCTTTGGTAGTGCATGTAGGTAAGCATGATATTGCAGCATCAAAATTTGGATTCTGAAAATATGCAATTGATTGCCTTTTCTTAGGACTTAGCATTTTATTCTCATTCCCAGTTACACGATGCAGTGTTGAAATCCAGCGATCATTTGTCCATCGCGCCATCATATCTCCAATATTGATAATGAAGGTGTTCTTCTCTGAGGTGATCGGTAACCAATTGTTATCTTTCTGCATAACCTCCAAACCCCCAACATCTGGATCTGGAAGAAGAATGGTCAGGCTCCCATAATCTGTATGTGCTCCAGCTCTCTGTTGATTGGGATTATTTTTAGTTTTTGTAGGAGGATAGTTCAATGCTCTCAGGGCACTCGCATGATGAGTATAGAATTTATCAAAATAATCTTTCTTTAAATTAAGTGAAATAGCAAAGAGTGACATTATATCAAGACTAAGATTTTCCATTGCCCTATAGTAATGTTTCCATACTCTTTTGAAATCTGAGGGTTGTTCGGGCCAGACATTCTCTTCATAAAAGAAACTGTTTTCAGAATCAACAGCATAATCGTCATTGATAGGGCCAATACTAAACGCCTCCTTAAGATCCGGAGGTGTATCAACACCTTTTGATTTACTAAGTGTTTCCGATTTAATGGGGAAGTAGCCTCTAGGTGAATTCTTGTCATCAGGCCTGTATTTATTTTTATATTCTATCGGCAATGAAAAAAAACTCTCAACAGATAACCACATTTTATTTATCATTTTTTCATCGATATCGTGGTTTATAATTTTTAAAAACCCAATCTCCCTGCATATGTCATCAACTAAACGACCAATTTTTTTTCTTTCATAATCTGATCCCCTCAGGAAAGCGGTTATATCGACCGATGGGATTTCTTTATTTTTTTTCATTTTAATTATCTAAAAACTCGCTGTATTTTTTTGAAATCTCAGTGGCAATTAATGCATTGTTTTGAATGAGCTTGATATTCGAATTCAAGCTGCCTCCTTCAGTTTTTTTCGCCACCATTTTCAATAGAAAGGGTGTTATCAATTTTCCAGATATTCCTCTTTTTTCTGTTTCTTTCAGTGCCTCTTCAATAGCTGTATTGATCTCACTTTCATCGATTGAATATTCCTCTGGAATTGGATTTGCAATTAGAACTCCACCCCGCAAATTAACATCTTTTTTTATTTTAATGATTCTCGCAACCTCTTCGGGATTTTCACATCTATAGTCAACTTTAAATTCACTTTTTGAAAGATAGAATGCTGGCATCATATTTGTTTTATAACCAATTACAGGCACTCCCTGCGTCTCAAGATATTCTAGAGTTTTAGGGATATCCAAGATAGATTTGACTCCTGAACAAACAACTGCAACATTTGTCTGAGCTAACTCTTGAAGATCTGCAGAAATATCAAGCGAGCTATTAACATCACGATGAACACCCCCTATTCCTCCAGTTGCGAAAATATTAATTCCTGCCATTGAAGAAATAATCATCGTTGCTGAAACAGTTGTTGCTCCGTTCTCTCTTGAGGCAATACAGATCGGTATATCGCGGCGACTTATTTTTTTAACATTATCTCCATTTTTCGCAAGAATTTGCATCTCATCACTAGATAGTCCAACTTTGAGGCATCCATCAATAATTGCGATGGTTGCCGGTATTCCTCCATGCTTCTTGATGATACTCTCTACTTCAATAGCTGTTTCTATGTTCTTGGGATAGGGCATTCCATGACATATAATTGTTGACTCCAGTGCAACAACTGGTTGATTTGACTTTATTGCCTCATTCAAAGTGGGGTCAATATAGATGTGTTTCGTCATTTTATTATGCATACGTTTCATTATATTTAATTTTTAGGAGATCCTCAGATATATTCTCACTTGATGAATTAGATGTTTCCAGTGCTATATTCGCAGCAATTAATGCACCTCTGGCAATATCACGAATAACATATCTTTTTTGAGTTGCATATATTATTGCAGCCAGTGCAGCATCACCAGCGCCGGAGACATTAGAAATATTTAATGTTTTTTGTCTCACTTCTTCTAGACCATATTCTTTTTCGTTGGCGTAAAATATGCCAAAACTTCCAAGTGAAATGAAGAGTCTTTTTAAACCTCTTTCCATAAACCAATCAGCAACCTCATACAATTTTTTTTCACTATCAATATTTATTCCAGATATTGTTTCAGCTTCAATTTTATTTGGTTTTAATGTGTGAATCTTGCTTATATGAGGTCTGATCTTGTTTGCTTTACTTGAGGATACTGTATCCACATAAATTGGAGTATTTGAAATATTCCTAAACATATAATCAATCGTTTCCTGAGAAATATTTGTGTCAATAACTATCAATTTTGATTGAGTTAAAATCTTTAAATTTTTTTCAATATAGTCTGGTGATAAGGACTTTAAAATAGTCATATCAGAGATCGCATTTTTCATTTCACCATTTTTATCATTAAAGGATATATAGGAGGATGTTGTCGTATTTTTTTTCTCTAGAATTAGATTGGAGTCAATGCCTATATTCTCGAAATCTTTCATTAAAATATCACCGTGATAATCATCACCAATCGCGGACATTAATTTACATCGCATATTAAGTCGACATAAGTTTTCAGCAATATTTCTTGCAACACCACCTGGAGAAGAGGTGATCTTGCCTGGACTTGAGTCATTGGATAAAAGTCCAACTTGGGAGTAGCCATGAATATCGATATTTGCACCACCAATCACGGTAATAAATTCATCGGTATTTAGGATATATCCCCTTCCCTTGATAGCGCCCTTTATAGATAAATTCATTATATGAACTGCAATAGCAGATCGACTGATAGCTAGTTTTTTTGAGAGTTCTTTTTGAGAAATTTGCGGATTATTAGCAATCTCAAGCAGAATTTCTTCTTCTCTTTTTGTAATTTTCATAACATTTGTTTATATTATAAACATATGTTTAATTATAAGACAATTTATGTAATTTTTCCTTTGATTTTCTCTTTTTTCTGTCTTTGTTAAGATAGGCATTGAAGGATTAAAAAATCTATTACTAATACCAACAGAAAGGATGTTTTGTGAAAGACGAAAAACGAAAGAACTTAAAATTTGATAGTAAAGCTATTTATTATCCACATGATAAGGGTTCACGGTCCATTGGAGCGCCCATATTCATGTCTTCAAGCTTTCAATACGGAGCTGATGTATATAATCAAGTAGTTGACGGTGAACGTAAATCTGTAAATATATATGGAAGATGCGGTAACCCGAATGAATATCAGTTTGAAGAACAGATGATTATGATAGAGGGCGCAGATGCATGCTTGGCAACAGCCTCAGGAATGGCTGCGATATCTGTTGCATTATTCGGTTTGTTGAAGTCTGGTGATCATATTGTATGTGATTGGACTACATATAGCTCTACTCATGAAATGCTTGATCACCGTTTGACTGATTACGGAATTGAAACCACTTTCGTTGATACTTCCGATTTGGAATCTGTGAAAAAAGCGATAAACGAGAATACAAAGGTTCTGTATTTTGAGTCAATAGCCAACCCAAGCATGAAGGTTCCTGATTTTGATGCCTTGGTTGATATCGCGCATTCAAATAACATCGTGGTTGTTTGTGATAATACATTTGCGAGCCCATATGTTATAAGGCCTCTTGATTGGGGGGTTGATATTGTTATTGAAAGCGCCACCAAATTTATTGGAGGACATAACGATGCTCTTGGTGGTGCCATTGCTATGAAATCAAATTTATTACCGCCCGACTTTATGGAGCAAATTAGATGGAATACGATGGTTAAATGGGGATCACCGCTTTCTCCATTTAATGCATGGGTTCTTTTGAGAGGAATACAGACATTGCCCGTAAGGTTAGAAAGGCAGTGCAAAACTGCGATGATTTTAGCTGAACACTTTTCATCCCATGACAAGATCAAGAGAGTCTGGTACCCAGGATTAGACAGCCATCCTCAACATGAACTCGCAAAGAAACAGATGCCAAAATTTGGAGGCATGCTCACATTTGAAGTAGACAATGGCGATGATGCATTGACCGTGCTTGATAATCTGGAATTAGCATGCTTTGCAGCCAGTCTTGGTGGAGTAAGGACAACTACACAGATACCTGCAACTATGGCATTTCTTGATATATCTGAGGAAGAGCGCCAAGAAATGGGTATATATCAAGGGATGATTAGAGTATCCACTGGACTTGAAGATCCTGACGATTTGATTGCTGATTTTAACGCAGCGCTAAGTTTAATTTAATTTGATTATGCAATTAAAGAGATCATTGAATTTTTGGGATGTATTTTCTATTGCAATGGGCCAAGTCATTGGTTCTGGCATAATGGTACTAATAGGAATTGGGATTGGATTCACAGCTTACGCAATACCGTTCGCTTTTATTTTATCGGCAACTCTGTCAATAATTAAACAACTGCCTATTGCTTTTATGGGATCTGCAATGCCAGCTACTGGCGGTTTGTATGTTTATTGTAAAAGAATATTAGGACCACAAATTGGATTTTTTTATCTAGCAATTCTTACTTTTACGCACATTCTAATCGCGTTATTCGCTCTGGGATTTTCACAATATGCCATAGCGCTACTACCTCAATTAGATCCCAATTTAACCGCGATTGGAATTATGCTTCTGTTCTATGTAGTCAATCTTTTTGGTGTTAAGCAGGCCGCATCAATACAAAAAGTTATGATTGTTTTATTACTATGTGGCCTGTCCTCCCTTATTTTTTTTGGGATACTCGAAGTCGACTATACTAATTTTACAAAATCAGATAAGTTATTTCCGCAGGGTTGGTATGGTTTTGGTTTGGCCTGTGTTGTTCTCTCCTTCTCGACTGGCGGAGCTCAGTATGTTTCTGAATTGGGTGGAGAAATGAAGAATCCAAGGGAAGATCTCCCCAAAGCAATAATATACAGTACTGCAGTTGCTGCAATATTCTTTGCCCTAGTTTCAATAGTAGCAGTCGGTATTTTGCCAGTAGAGCAGACCGCTGGAAAACCGCTATCTGAAGTTGCAAAAGCAATACTTCCTCCTGCTGTGTATATTGCGTTTATTGTCGGAGCTGGACTTTTCGCATTGGCAACTAGCATAAATTCAACTTTTTCTTGGGCAACAAAATCACTTTTGATTGCATGCGATGACGGCTGGCTTCCCTCAAGACTAGCAAGCGTGAATAAACGTTTTAATACGCCTCATATATTATTAACAGTTATTTTAATTTTTGGGTTAGTTCCAATTCTGGCTGGCAAGGACCTCAGATACATAATTATGTTGGGTGGTGGTCTGGTTTTTATCTACGATCTTATTCCATTAATTGCCGCCTTTAAATTTGCTAAGAAGCTACCAGATGTTTTTGCTAATGCGAGTATGAGTTTCTCAGAAAAAAAATTAAAAACAATCAGTATTATTGGTGTCCTGATATTGATAGGACAAGGCACGCTTTCATTTTCTGATATCGATAAAAGTGGTTGGTTATTGGTGGTTCTCTATATCTTATTTGTAATTATTTACATCAAGTTGAGAAAGCCCTACATAAAAAAAACGGACTCCTAGAAAAGAGCCCGTTCACTGATTTTTTTATTCATCATATAATGCCAGTGCCGTTAATTTTGGTCCTGTTTGCATGAGTATGTATTGCTTACCCTCGTGCATGTATGTCATCAGGCCATAATTTGTTCTGTCTTCCATTTCAATACCACCGAATTGCTCACCTGTAATCTTATCAACAAAATAAAGCATCGGAGTTCCATCACTGGCAGTTGAAGCGTACATGAAGATAGAATCTGTAACAGCCATTGCTGCATTTCTTCCTGTTCCTGTCGTTGGGATATTCATATCCTTGAGATCAGGATGATTTAAAACCCTCTCAGGTGTTTCACCAATAGGAAGTTGCCATAAGTGTTGACCTGTATTCATATCAATCGCTGTTATGTGGCTGTATGGCGGCTTAAACATTGGTAAATTGTCTGGACCCCTCGGATTGTCATATCTTAACGAGGCAAAATCAGAAAAACGTGCTCCAGTTGGCAGTTTAATATTTTTGTCTCGTTCTTCACCAGTTACAATCGTTCTGGCCGTGCATGCTTTTCTTGTAGAAACATACAAGATACCGGTTGTTGGATCAGCAACTGTTGGTCCATCAATATTTGTTCCTCCCCCATCACCTGGACACCAGTATGCCGCTCTGTAACCTTGATCATTATCTCTGTGAAGAGGTGGATTAAAGAGTGGCCCTATTTTGTACTCTTTTAGAATATCAATGGCGGCCTGCCTCAATTCCGGTGTGTAATCGATTAAATCATCGTGCGTGAGGCCCTGCATTCCATATGGTTTTGGTATAGTTGGAAATGGCTGTGTCTCAGAGAGTTTTTCACCAGGAATATCAGAAGCAGGTACTGATTTATATTCAATTGGCCAAATCGGTTCACCTGTCTCCCTATTGAATGTATAAACCATATTTTGCTTTGCAGTTTGAGCAACAATCGGAACTTCTTCTCCATCAATGACGACATCAAGCAATACAGGTGCCGTTGGAGTGTCATAGTTCCATATATCATGCTTAACTAGTTGATAGTGCCAGACTCGTTTACCAGTTTTTGCATCCAAGGCAATTAAACTTGTTGAATATAAGTTGTCACCTGGACTGAATCCACCATAATAATCAATGGTCACACCGTTAGTTGGAACATAAACAATGCCTCTTTCTAAATCTGCTGACAAAGGAGCCCAAGATGAGATATCACCAGTGTATTTCCATGCATCATTTTCCCATGTCTCATGACCAAATTCTCCAGGTTGAGGAATTACATTAAATTTCCAAAGAAATTCTCCTGTTCTTGCATCATATGCGAGTATATCTCCCGGAACATTCTCAATCCTTGATTGGTAATATCCTTGCTCATGTGAATTTCCCACAATAACCACACCATTAACTACTATGGGAGGCGATGAGGTTGTGATATACCCGGTCTCAAGAGGTAAACCCTCATAAGGATCATATTCATATTTTTCATCACCACGCCCAAGATCGGCCAACATATCCACAACACCAGATTGAGGGAAACCATCTATTGGAACTGGAGTTCCCCAATTTTCGAGTGGCTCTCCAGTCTCAGCATCGAGTGCTGTCAGAAAGAACGCTGGAGATGAAATGTATATTACACCTCTGCCATCAATTTCTGCATATGCAACTCCTTTTCCGTAGTCTTTCCTCATTGAGTATTCGTATCTACCTGTTTTTGGCTCACCATATGACCAGATCAACTCCCCAGTTCCTGGATCTATAGCAACAACATATCTTCTTGCTCCAGCTACCGTATATAATTTTCCATTGATGTAGCTAGGTGTCGATCTTCCACTTTGAGCATTAAAACTTGCGCCGTCCCATACCCATGCTTCTTCGACATCTTCAAAGTTATCAGCGTTAATTTGATTGACGGGAGAGTATCTTGTGTGTGCTGCGTCGCCTCCTAGATATTCCCATTGACCATCCTTAGTACCTTGGCCGGAAGTTACGCTGCCTTGGTTTTGGTTGGATAAATTCTCTGAGCATGCACCTATTGTGAATAACATCGTGATATGAAGCAGTTTAATCAGAGAGTTTTTTGTGCTTTTATTTTTCATAGTTTGTTCCTTGAAGCGAAAATATTGCTGATGTATGAAGTTATCTAGTGTTGTTATTATTATACAGAGTCTAATAAACTATTTATGATAGGTAAAATATAATTAAATATTATAATTGCCTACTCTTTGATGGCAGTTTTCTACAAAGCAGAAAAGCAGAGGAAATTATTAATCCACTTGGGGTACTAGTTCTTTGATGGAGTTATTTTTTCAGTTAATTGACAGGCTAGATTCATTTCTTTGGGGTCCTTGGACGATGGTGCTCATAGCTTTTGTCTCTGTCTATCTGACAGTGAAGGGTCGATTCTTCCAAATTTCACATTTCAAATATATTCTCTCTGAAACTTTCTTTAAAATTTTCAATCGTACTCAATCCTCCTCAAAAACTAGCATCTCACCTTTTCAAGCCACAACGGCTTCACTAGCTGGAACTGTGGGAATGGGGAATATGGCCGGTGTCGCCACCGCACTCTCAATCGGAGGACCTGGCGCTATATTTTGGATGTGGATTCTTGCACTATTCGGAATGATAACTAAGGCTGCAGAAATTGCTATCTCGGTTCACTATAGGGAAATTGATCAACATGGAAACATAATTGGCGGACCAATGCATTACATTAAAAAAGCATTAGGCTGGAAATCACTAGCTATTTTATTCAGTGTCGGAATTACCATTAATTGTGTTTTTACATCGTCATTACTTCAGTCACATACTGTCGGAAGAGCCCTCGATGCCGGTTACAACATCAGTCCATATATTACAACCTCAGTCATGGCCATCATTACAATGTTCGTAGCAATTGGTGGTATCAAAAGAATTGGAAGATTTTGTGAAACTCTCGTTCCATTTATGACTTGTTTGTATCTTTTTTGCGGACTGGTGATATTTTTCAATAATATTTCCAGTCTTCCCGATGTGCTAACAAATATTATTGCTTATGCTTTTTCACCTGCTCCTGCCATAGGTGGTTTTGCTGGAGCATCGGTTGTGGCTGCAATACAAATGGGTATGGCAAGAGGTATGTTGTCAAATGAGGCTGGACTTGGCACTGCCCCAATGATTCATGCCAATGCTGAAACAAAACATCCATTTCAGCAAGCATTATGGGGTGCCGCTGAGGTGTTTTTTGATACAACTGTTGTTTGTACGATAACGGCGGTAATTATTCTCTCTACTGGGGTGCTTGAATATGGCAATTCTGGAATTGAGTTACTATTGGATGCTTTTTCCAGTTATTACTCTCCATCAGTTGCAAATGCTATTATTTCAATAGCTATAACGACGTTTTGCCTTTCTACTCAGATTGGTTTCTTTATATATTTTAAAACAGCTGTGACAGACTTAGTCGGTGAAAGAATCTTTGATGTAGTTAAATGGCTGTATTTTATTCCTGGTATTATTTTTGCCGGTATTACCAATGTTGACCAATTATGGAAACTAGCAAACATTTCAGTCGCATTGAGCGCCATTCCAAACTTGATAGCACTTTTGTTTTTGAGTGGTGTATTTATAAAGTTGATGCGTGATTATTTCTCTGAACAGAGGAAATTCGATACTGAATTAATTGATAGAACACGAAATTACATTAAAATCTCATAACTCATATATAAAAAGATAAACAAATAGGAACATTGTCATGCAATACAACAAGCTAGATGAGAGTGCCAAGGGTGTCTATATAATCTCAGCAACACCCTTCAAAGACAGCGGTGCCTTAGATATTGAAAGCACGAAAAAACTTATGGATTTCTATATTGAAAAGGGTGTTGATGGTATTACAGTGTTAGGTGTCATGGGGGAAGCGCCAAAACTTACTGCCGAAGAGTCTAAGTTATTCTTAGATGCAGCACTTAAACAAATTAACAAACGAGTTCCAGTAATAGTGGGTGTTTCAAATCCAGGAATTGATAATCTCTGTGAACTTGCAGAATACAGCATGGAACAGGGTGCCGCTGGAGTTATGATTGCTCCACCAGCAGGAATAGCTACTGAAGAAAAGCTATGGAATTATTTTGCAACCATATTTAAAAAATTAAATGATGAAATCCCAGTTTGCTATCAGGATTATCCCTTTTTTACGGGCTCTGAAATCTCTGTGACAACGTTCAATCGAATGGTTGCAGAATATAAGCAGCTCGTGATGTTCAAGCATGAAGAATGGCCCGGATTAAACAAACTTTCAAGGATAAGAAAATCGAGCGATGAAGGAAAAACGCGTCGTGTTTCAATTCTAACAGGTAACGGGGGTTTATTTTTTCCACAAGAGCTTCAAAGAGGAGCAGATGGGGCCATGACTGGATTTGCCTATCCAGAAATGTTGGTTAAAGTTTATGAACTTCATAGTGCAGGAAAAGTTGATGAGGCTGAAGATTTATTTAATCTCTATCTTCCATATGTAAGATATGAGCAACAACCAGGAATTGGTTTAGCGATAAGAAAAGAAACACTTCTTCGACGAGGTGCGATTGACTCAAATAGATCTCGTGATCCTGGGCCAAACCTGAGTAGTCAGGACACCATAGAATTATCAAGATTGGTCGATCGTATGGAAAAGGAATTAAATAAAATTTTCTGATTAAAAGACAATTAATATTTATATGCAAAAATTAGATTTAAAAATTACAAATGGCACCGTTGCAAATTCCACGGAAACTTTTCGCTCAGATATTGGCATCAAAGATGGAGTCATTGTAGCTATTGGAAAGGAGATAGGCGATTCAGAAAGAATCATTGATGCAAAAGGTCAATTCGTTCTCCCTGGCGGCATCGAGGCGCATTGCCACATTGAGCAAGAATCTTCGAGCGGCATTATGACATCAGATGATTATTACTCAGGAAGTGTCTCGGCTGCTTTCGGTGGCAATACATGCATAATTCCTTTTGCAGCTCAACACAGGGGGCAAAATTTACATGATGTTCTGGATTTATATCATGGCAGAGCCGGACAGAAATCTGTAATTGATTACTCATTTCATCTTATCATCTCTGATCCAACTGAGAACGTGATAAAAAATGAATTGCCTGACGTTATAGAGCAAGGCATAACATCTTTCAAAGTGTATATGACGTATGACAAATTAATTGTGAATGATGAACAAATGCTGGAAATTATGGCCGCTGCAAAAAAACATGGAGCGCTTACTATGATTCATGCCGAGAACAATGCAATGATCAACTGGATGAGCGAAAAATTAATAAAAGGTGATCATAAGGAGCCAAAATTTCATGCATTAAGTCATCCAAGAACAGCTGAATCTGAAGCTATAAATCGTGCAGTTGCTCTTTCCAGTTTCATTGATACGCCAATTTTAATTGTGCATGTGTCTACTGAGGCTGGTGCGAGAATTATTGCCGAGGCACGCTATGATGGCCATAAGGTTTTCGGTGAAACTTGTCCTCAGTATATGTTTCTCAACTCCAGCGATATGGATTTACCAGAGATGCAAGGTGCTCAATTTTGCTGTAGCCCACCACTACGCGATAGGGCTTCTCAAGAAGAGATCTGGCGTTGTTTGCAAAATGGGACATTTCAGGTCTATTCTTCTGACCATGCCCCCTATCGTTTTGACGAAACGGGAAAATTACATGCTGGAAAAAAACCACCATTCACCAAAATTGCTAATGGCCTTCCAGGAATAGAGACAAGATTGCCATTGTTATTTTCTGAAGGTGTGATGAAAAGGAGAATTTCACTTAATCATTTTGTAGCACTTGCAGCCACTAATGTCTCAAAAATATATGGGCTGGATCATCGCAAAGGCTCAATTACTGAAGGCAAAGATGCGGATATTGCAATATGGAATCCTGAGGCTAAAAGGGTTATCAAGGCTGAAGACCTTCATGACAACATGGATTTCACACCATACGAAGGCATGGAAGTCAAAGGATGGCCAGAAATTGTTATTCAAAGAGGCGAGGTGGTAATAGAAGACAATAAACTTATAGCAAAACGTGGTGATGGTGAATTCATACATAGGAATAAAATTGATTGCACAGGTATGCCCGGACGTTTAGCACCTGAGTTAGATCACAATAAAAATTTTGGGGTAGACATCGATTTTTAATGCATAAAATTTTGGTCATAAACCCGAATTCGAACGAAGACGTTACTTTGAAATTATCAGGTATTTTTTGTGATTATACCATTTCAAAAAATACAAAAGTTGACTGTATTTCAATAAAAGAAGGCCCGTTTGGTGTAGAATCTGATGAAGATATTCATCATGTGTCACCCTTAGTCTTAAAAAAGATAAAAAATGAACTGCCTAATTATGATGCATTCGTAATTGCTTGTTATTCTGATCCAGGACTGAGCGATTCAAAGCTTACATTTTCAGTACCCATTTACGGTATTCATGAAACCACAGTGAAATTTTGCCATTACAAAAAAATAAAATTTGGAGTAATTGCACTGGGGGAGGAGTCAATAAAGAGGCATTTTGAATACTTAAGAAAATTAAACTTAAGTTCATATTATGTGGGTGAGGTGAGTATTAACATGGATGTAAATGAGGCTGTAAATGGAGAGAACACCATGATGAAGATTTACAATGCAAGTAAAAACTTAATCCATAATGAGAAAGCTGAAGCTATTATTCTTGGGTGTGCGGGGATGGCAAAATATCGCGAATCCTTAGAAAAAAAATTAGGAGTTAAGGTGTTGGATCCAGTTCAAACTTCCGTCGACTGCGCGATTATGAATCTATAGTATTGGTTTAAAGGAGAGTAATTTGATTTTAAAAAATAAGAATATTTCAACCAGAAGAGAGTTTGTTATAGGTTCCGGTTCGGCTGCAATCGGTTTAGGTGTCCTCAACCAAGCGAAAAGTATGACAAATAGCTCAAATTCTCTCGCTCTAGCAGAAGATAAAAGGTCAGAGTTAGTCAATCTACTCAGCAGTTTGATTGAGATCAGAAGTCAGACCGGTGAATCAGCTGACAAGGCTCAGTTGCTCGTGAATAACTATCTCAGTGACTTGCCATACAGGATTGAACAATCCATGGATAGACCGAGCTTATACCGAAATCATCCAGAATATATGCCACCCAATCCATCTGGTGATGGGCCTTTTGTAAACATTGTTGGCTGGCCTGAAAACAATATGAATAAAACTTCAGCGATATTTTCTCACATTGATACACATACTGAGGATTCAGGATGGGAGACCGATCCCTATACACCGATTATAAAAAATAGTCGAATGTATGGTCTTGGTACTTCGGATGATAAAGGGGGTGTGGCTGCGATGTTGATAGCAGCAAAGATATTGAGCGAAAACGATAAACCTCTACCGGTTGTCATGAGCCTTCATGGAAAAGGCGGGGGTAGCCGAGGAAGTCTTCCTGTTTTTGAAAGAATCAGAAAACAAAATAACAATATTCAGTCCGTTTTGTATGCCCATCCAGCAGAGACTGGCAGAGGTTTGGAGGATATTAAAAATGCTGTTCTTGGCGTGCTCGATCTCGAGTTGAGACTAAATGGTTGGCGAGGACCACAAATGGAGATCGGCAGCATAGACTCTTCTGATTGGGAAGCTGGCGGAGATGCAATTGAGGCAGCAATGCAATTTATGGATCATCTAGAAAAAAATATACTACAAGGAATAGAGCTTAATTTAGGAAAGATTGTTGGCGGCGATCGTATTGGATCTGTTCCGGATAAGGTTACTATTAATTTTAGATTGAAGTTTAAATCTGAACATAATTGGATGGATTTGTTAAAAAAGATTCAAAATGAAGGACAATTATTTATGGATAAACTCTCTCAAGAAAAAAATAAGTTTAAGATAAACATACTCGCAAAAGGTTATCGGACTAATCCTGGCGAAGCCAAATGGAATGGTAGAGAAAGCTTGATATTGAGAGATTCAATTACTGAAATTACCGGATCCGCACCCAAGTCTTATCCAAATCATTATGCGGGTGATATTCGATATCCGATCAGATTATTGGGAGTGCCCGCTTATGGTATTGGATCATTGGGTGGAAATTTTTACGGACCCAATGAATGGGTAGATATTGATGATTTAGTTAAATTAACTGCAGTCTTAGTTGAAACCGTTAACGGGTGGTCTGGAAAATCTATATAAAAAAACACATGCAATGCATGTGTTTTTTTAGAAATAAAATTTAATTAGATTTTTTTAATTGCAGCGGACATATTATCAATTGCTTTTTTGATATTTGGTCTTGCTGTACCGAGATTCATTCTCATATGTCCATTACCTCCAGTACCATAGGTACCTCCAGGATTTAATTGAACTTTGGCATTTTTAACAAGCCATTCTTCCATGTAATGAGAATCACTCGCCATTCCCTTATTTTTTGCCATTTGATCGGCATTGATTGCTTCGGCTACTTCTTTGACATCAAGCCAATGAAGATAAGTACCTTCACCTTTCTTAGATTTAACCATAGGCATCTTTTCTTTTATGTAGGCTTCAGCAAAGCTCTGATTTCCATCAATATAAGCATTAAGCTGATTGAAGTAATCAGCACCATGCCTGTAAGCAGCCTCATTGGCAATGATTCCTAGTGAATTTAGATCGGCACGATGCATATATTTAACTCTTTCGAGAAGAATTGGATTAGTAGAGAAGAAATAAGCGCTTTTCATCGATGCAAGGCTAAATGTCTTACTTACTGCTTTGAAAGTCAGGCTGTTGTTGACAATTGCTTTGTCAGGAAGACTGGCAAAAGGAATGTATTTTTGACCCTCATTTGCAAAGTCACACCATATTTCATCTGCAAGAACTGTTACTCCGTGTTTCAGACAGAGCTCCCCCATTCTCATTAAATCATCTTGAGACCACATATTTCCTGTTGGGTTTTGAGGGTTACATAATAGAAAAGCATGACAATCCGGTGTCATTTTAGCCTCAAAATCATCCCAATCGATATGATAAACACCATTGTCATCTTTATACATTTCACTGTCTGCAGCTATGGTTCTACTCCAACGAAGATCACCATAAAATCCGTTGTAAGTTGGCGTATTCATAAGCACCTTAGTTTGCGGTTGGCATACTGCATTGAGGGTTGCTATCAATGGTGTATGAACCCCAGATGAAATTACGATTGTCGCAGGATCTACTTTAATACCATGCCGTTCTTCATTCCATCGAACAATTGCCTCTTTGTAAGATCCGGTGAGGTTCTCATAGCCCCAATTATTGTGCTGGACTCTTTCTATTATTGCCTCTTTTACAGCTGGCGCCCCTCTGAAATCGGTATCAGCAATACCCATTCCAAAATCAACATTTTCTTCACCAAATCGAGCATACTGCCGATCCCATTTCGTATTTCCCGTACCCTCACGATCAAAATATTCATCAAAATCAAATTTTCCATTCTTCATTCCGCCTGGTCTTTTTTCTGCGGCAGTAACCAGATTAGTGACACTGGCTAGTGACCCAGCAGCTGCACCAATACTTGCCCCTTTAATGAATGATCTTCTATCGAATTGAATTAATTTTGACATCTTATGACCCTCAGAAATTATTATTTATTTCTAAAACATATCATTATTAATATGTAATGTGAAGAAGTGTTGAGTCCTCTGAAAAAAGTAACTTAATATCACTATCAATTTATGTAATTAGCTATTTTTTCCTATCTTCAATGGTGATTGAATTTAGAAATTCGGTAGAGGAAGATAGCTTACTCTCTCCAGCTGAATACCTGCTGAGAGAAAGCATATAGGCAAGAATGTCGGTGTATTCTTCTATATGAAGCGAGCCAGGATTTCCTTGAGGCATTGATGCGTTCATCACTAGAAAAAAAGTTCCCAATGATTGACCCGTCCATGTTTTAAAGACAGGCCGAAAATATTTCTTATCATGACAGGTCAAACAATTGGTTCTATATAATTCCTCTCCAGTTTTTGCCTGATCTTTGGAATATATCTTATCATTGGTTGTGAGAGACTCAGAGAGAACAACCATTGGTAGAAGTGAAATGGAAGAAATTAAGAGAATTATTTTAAGAACATTAGTGACTAAGGTTGCTTTCTTTTTTTGGTCCATTTATCAGAGCATCTCTTGTTAATTCAACAATTAAATCAACCTCATTTGATGTGATCTGAAAGCACGGAGTATATCTCAATGAATTTGCTCCTCCGTGAATAACTCCGAGACCATTTTTTCTGAGGTATTCTTCTGTGCTATTTTTTCCATAACATTTAAATTGTTCATTTAATTCGCAGCTGGCGAGAAGGCCGGTTCCCTGAACGTTTGTGATATCCATACCAAGTTCGTGGCTGAGTGCGTCGAGCTTTTCTACCAACTCAGACCCTCTATCTCTAATATTTTTTCTTATTTCTGGTGAAATGTATTTGATTACTGCCGATGCTACATCTAATGCTTTCGGGTTACTGGTCATAGTATTACCGTAGATTCCTTGACGATATAACTCAGCCGCTTTACCAGTCATTGCAAGAACGGATAATGGATATTGACCAGCATTAAGGGCTTTCGAGTATGTTTCCATATCCGGGCATTCTGAGTTCTCAAATCCTGGATAGTCAATGATTGATAGAACACCTTGCGCTCTTAACCCAGCCTGAATTGAGTCGATCAATAGAAGAGTTCCTGACTCTTTAGTGAGTCTTCTTGCTTCATCATAAAATTCAGCTGAAATAGCTTGACCTGGATTTCCCTCACCCATGACAGGCTCCATAAAAAATGCCTCAATAAAAATATTTTCTTTTTCAACTTTTTTAAACACCTCTTTCAATTCATCAATATCGTTTGGTGTAACTGTAAGTAGGTCATTTTTATTTTCAAATGACTTTAGATGTTTTTTATAACTGCTTCTGGTTGAATCTGAAAATTGAGCTGGTCTGTCTGTTCTTCCATGAAAACTTCCAGACAGTGTCAGTCTCGCTATAGTTTTCCCATCATGCTTAGCTCCTTTCGCCGTTAGTTCTTTTGCATTAACATCTGCCAAACGAGCACCTATGGATACAGACTCAGAGCCACTATTAAGACAACAGAATTCCGTGAACGTAGATTTATTTTTTCTGCTATGCCCTATTTCTTTTTTGAGAATATCAATAAAGTCCATTTGACTTAGTGAAGGTGTCATGACGTTCGCCATCACATGTGATTTTTTTATTTCATTGAGAGCTAGCTTCGGTGAATGGCCAAGCCCCAACATACCATAGCCACCACAATCATATATGACAGCACCTTTTAGGGTCACTATCCATGGACCCATTGCGCTAATCGCGACATAAGGGTTAACATTTTCATTTGCATAAAAATTTACAATATTTTGTTGAGCAAGTTTAATTTGTTCTTTTTCAGTTTGAAGTAGAAACTCAGGCTTCTCTTTTTGTAGAGCCAAAAAATTTTCATAGGCGGATTCGATTGCCGATCTAAGATTGTGATCGTGAGAAATAAATTTTTTTAGGATCTCTTCTTTCAGTCCATGAGTCAGGATTTCACCCCCGTAATTTCTCATTTCGTGTAATCGCTTAATCGAGATATTCTGATTTAAAATATTTGCTGGTTGAGCCATGTTATTATTCTTGAAATTTAATCTTAATTTGTAATTTATATATATGGATAATTATCTATTATACAACATCCTATCAGGTTCATTACCAAAATTTTTAATATGATATAAAAAAATTCATCAGACCATCATGATTACCAGTGCGGTGATCAATATGAATGATCCCATTATAAAATTGAATTTTCTGAAATGTTTATCATCTGACATAAATTTATTTAGAATATTACCGAGAAATAACCACGTACTTGCCGTCGGCATACCGACAACGACAAATATTAAAAGTATTATCAAGAGGCTCATTATTGGTGTTTCTCCAACATCAATGAATGCTGCTGCAATGGCAATGGCAACAATTATTGCTTTTGGATTTGCCCATTGCAAAAGAACACCTTCATAAAATCGAAATGGCCGCATTGTCTCCGATTTCATGATGTTTTGATTGTTTTTGATTGAGGAAAAGGCGTTTTTGAAAAACTTCACTGATAAAAAAGCTAACCAAAGCGTGCCAAACGATTTTGCGGCAAATAATAGCCAGGGCCACTTATCAAGAACAGCACCGAGACCATAAACAGAGGCGCTTACCAGTATTGCTGAACCAAAATTTATACCTAAATACAATGGGACAGTTTTTCGCCATCCAAAAAGAGCTGATGATGACATCATCATCAAGTTAGAGGGTCCAGGTGTAATGATACTCAGGAAAGTAAGGCTAATGAGGCTCATTAACAGCGCATTATTTATCATCGGCAATTGAATTTTAGTTTAATTTTACAATAGTTTGTATTTTAACCGAATTTTCTCTAGCAATATAATTTCAATTTTAATGATCAATAGAATCAAAATTATTTATTTAAACGTAATGAGGTATTATAGTTTTATGAAATTAATATCATCAATATTTTTTGTTTTTAGATAAATCATGAGAACCATCAATTATTAATATGAATAATTCCGTGAAATATTTACTGTATTTAATGTTTATTTTTATTGTTGGGTTTTTGTATTTTCAAATGAAAACAGAAAATCAAAATAGCATATCGGTTAATTTTACAGCTGATACATCTCTTAATGATTCTCCACAAGAAGAGATAGTTCCTCGTTATCCCATTCCAGATATAGAGAAAAATAATGTTGAAAAATCAAATCTAATATCCCTTCCTCCAATTGCTGAAAGTGATGAATATCTCAGACTTGAACTATCAGATTTAATTGTAGATGAGCTTTTCTCTTTATTAACAAAAAGCAATCTTGTGGAAAAGGTAGCTGCCACAATTGATAACCTTCCTCGAGCTTATTTGGCCGAGAGGATGAGACCAATTAATATAGAATCAGAAAAATTTATCGTTGAAGCTCAAGGTACTCTGGATGGATTTATTCTCAGTGAAAAAAATTACGAGCGCTACAATACCCTAATCGATAATCTAGAGGTGATAGATAAAAGTTTATTGGCAGAGATCTATCTGAGATTTTATCCTCTTTTTCAGGAGGCTTATCAGGATTTAGGTTATCCAGATGTATACTTCAATGACCGACTCATTGATGTGATAGATCATCTGCTTGACACCCCCGAAGTAAATGACCCTATAATTCTTCATACTCCAAATAATTTATACGAATTTGTTCATCCGGAAATCGAATCATTATCCAGTGGTCAAAAGTTGCTAATTAGAATGGGAAAAAGAAACACAAATAGAATTAAACAATTTCTCATAGAATTTAGGGCTCTGATTTCCTAAGAGTTGAACACGAAACATCATGGTCAGGTCACTGGATTATTTTTTTTCAGCCTTCTCGTCATGTTGTTCACGCCAGAGGATCTAAAGCCTCTTACGTAGGAAATAGATTGAGATTTTCCAATTTCTCTACGAGCAATGAATATTCCACTACCTATAATGATCGAAGCACCAATCAGTATAAATTTGTCTGGAACCTCATTCCAAAGATAATAACCAGCAATAGCAGCTCCAATAAGTGCCATATATTCAAAAGGCGCGAGAGACACCGGAGAGTATCTTTTGTAGGCATTAATATATCCGATCCAAGTAAAAACAGACGCAATCCCTGCGAACAAGAATATCAACCAATCTGAGCCATCAGGAGTGATGTAGTTTTTTGGAAGAAAAAACATTGAAGCAATCATTGGACCGATTAGTACGTACACAGACATAGCGATTATCGATTCCGTCTTTGCCATTTTCCTAGCCGTGATGGCTAATAGGGCGAAAGCGACAGCGGAGGCAAAAACGGCTAAGGAAGCCTCGATATTTGATCCTTCACCCGGTCTCAAAATTATTAATGCACCAGAAAATCCTGCAATTACCGCTATCCATCTGGGCCAACCAACCTTTTCATCAAGAAGTGTTGTCGATAGAGCTGTGACAATAATCGGGGCAATGTAAACAATCGTAACTGCGTTGACCAGTGGCATCTGACTGATCCCATAGAAGAATCCAAACATTGCGATAATTGAAAGGAATGCCCTAAGTAAATGCCATTTCCATTTTTTCGTTTTCATACTTTGTAAACCACCATACCAAGGACAAATTATTAAAAAGATAATGGTTGCAAGTAGGCTTCTTAAAAAGATGAACTGAATTAGCGAGTATTCCTGAAGAATATATTTTGCAGAAATATCAAGAGCGAGACCAGAGAACTCTCCCAATAGAAGATAAGATAATGCTAGTCCAAACTTATCACCGGTTACATTCTTCTTGGTCATTTGATATCACCTAACTTGATTGACAGGATAATTGAAAAATATTAGATATTTGATCACTAAGCCTAGAATTTTTTCCATTATTTTTGTTTGATTTTTATAATTCTAGGTAAAAAAAGTGATAAAATTTCGATCTGTCATTTATGTATTAAAAGTATACTTTCATGTGTCATGCCTGAAAAGTAATAAAGTTTAATTAGAAAATTAAGGAACAATTATGCTAGTTCAATTTCCACCAATGGGTGTATACGAGACATTATTCAAATTCGCTGATGCGACTAATAAATATATGGGAGATGGAAAAACTCATCCATGGGCTCAGGGCTACCCGATAACAACACAACTTCCAAACGGCCCTTCACTTCCTGATTCAATAAGCCTAAATACAATATCGGATCTCAAGTATCCCAAGGCAACTGGAGAGATTGAGCTTAGAACAGCGATTTCTGATTATTATAATGAGCATTATAATGCTGACATTACTCCAGATAATGTTGGTGTATTCGCTGGAGGCAGACCCGGTTTGATGGCATGCATGTCTTTTCTTGAAAAAGATATTTGTGTTGCTTTAGAGGAAACTGAATACACACCATATTGGGATATGTTCAGATTGTTAGATAGAAAAGTTCATTTTATTCCAAGTAATGCAGATAATAATTTTAGACCTTCTGATCAAGACTACGACATCCAGCCTGTGGAGGGAACGAGCAGAGTATTCTTGCTAAAAAGCAACCCATGTAACCCGACAGGGGTAGCACTTGAGCCAGAGAGATTGAAAAAAATTGTTAAGCACTACAGTCAGGAAGGAAGGGGCGCGCTATTCGATGAGGCCTATGAGTTTTATAACGACCCAGAACCAATGAGTGCAATAGAGTATGTTGATAATATTGATGATACAGACATTTTCATTGCTGGTGCAGCTACCAAGGGACTCCAAGTTCCTGGGATGCGTGTTGGTTGGATGATAGCGGCAAAGAAACATATAGAGTTATTTAGAAATTATTCATCAATTGGTATGGGGGGTGTATCAAGAGCATCTCAACTATATGTAACTCAGCTTCTCGAAAAAGATCGTGTTGCCCGAGCTCGTCAAGCAGTTTGTGATTTTTTCAAATCACAAAGAGCAAGATATGAAAAGGGACTGAGTGATCTGGGTTTCGAGCTTCACACAGGGTGTGGAGGTTTCTATCATTGGGGTAAATTACCTCATGGGCTCTCTGCGGATGAGTTTAATGAGAGGTTATTTAGACACGATGCTGGAATTCTTCCTGGATATCTCTGCGATATGACCAGAGATGGAGAATCGTCTAGTCCCCTGGATAACTATATCAGGTTCTCATTCGGACCTCTTGATGCCGTTTCTTACGAAAGTGATATGGAAATACTTTCTAAGTGTGTCTGATTTCATTGTTCGATTGTGAATAAAAAACATCTAGATTCTCTCTCACATTCGATAGAAGCGGCTGTCGAAAGAATCAAAGATTTTACGAGAGTCACGCCTCTAGAATATTCGGCTTATTTGAGTGAACTCAGCGGTGCAGAAGTTTGGTTGAAATTAGAAAATTTTCAGGTCACTGGTTCATTCAAAGCTAGAGGAGCATTCAACAAAACCCTCTCTTTGTCTGAAGAAGAGAAAAAAGATGGGTGCGTCACTGCTTCCAGTGGAAATCATGGTGCGGCATCAGCTCTTGCAATGAAAAAGCTTGGTATTAATGGGTTGGTTTTTGTCCCTGAAGCTACCTCCACAGTCAAAGTTAATGCCATAAAAAATTCTGGTTGCGAGGTGCGTTTTCACGGTGAGGATGGTGTTGATACAGAAAACTTTGCCAGGGATTATGCGTCCAAAAATAATTTAACCTACCTATCACCCTATAATGATTTCGATGTGATATCAGGGCAGGGAACTTGTGGCTTTGAAATAATGGATCAATTACCAGACTGTGATGTGATTTCTGTCTCAGTCGGTGGTGGAGGATTGATATCTGGGATCGGAGCGTATGCTAAATTTTCCAATAAAATGATTGATATCATTGGTTGTCAACCTACCAATTCTGCTGTTATGGCTCACTCTATTGATGCGGATGAAATTCTAGATATTGAAAGCGCACCAACACTCTCAGATGGAACCGCCGGTGGTATCGAAAAGGGAGCAATAACTTTTGAATACTGCAAACAATTAATAGATCACTTCGAGCTTATTACCGAAGATGAGATAGTAATGAATCTTAATAATTTTATGGATAACCACAGAATGTTGATAGAGGGTGCAGCAAGTGTAGCTATAGCAGGATTTTTGGCAACAAAAAGAAAATATGAAGGAAAGAAAGCCGTTATTGTAATTTGCGGTGGAAATATATCTAGAGAATCACTAAAGGAAATTATTTAGCATCACTGAGTGCATCTCTGTTCTCGAGTGCTTTTTTTATTTCCTTATCGATATGTGCTCTTTGTTTTATTGGAGCGTAATTACTCTCCATGTTCTCTGTAAATTGGGCCATTGGTTTTATGGTAATCTCGTCATTCACTCCAAAAAACATCACAATGCTGTATCTTTGCCATTCACGATTTAATACTCTATGAGGCGTAGCTTTGATTACACCATTAGTCCATACCTCAAGCATCTTTCCAAAAATTACCATAATTTTCTTATCATCAGTGGAAGCTTTATACCAATCACCATTGACACCCTTGACTTCCAGTCCGGGAGAAGTTTGCGATATCAATGTAATGCACTCAAAGTCAGTATGTGCAGATATACCGACATTATTTTTATTGATAAGGGAGTTATCTGCTTTTGGATAGTTCAGCAATCTCATTGTGCTGAGGTCTTGGGTAATGCAATTATCTTTTAGAAATTCATTCGGAAAACCAAAGGCTTCATTTAATGCATCTAGTGTTAGCATTCCTATATTCGTGTATACATCCCATATATTACGAATGTCCTCTTTAAACGATTTTATCTCTGGCCAACGGTTTGGTTTATATGATGGTTTCTCTTCTGATTTTTTTCTCCTACCAAAATCAAACGACTCAAGATGAGACAGAGTTCCTGCCTCGTAGGCCGGCTCCTGAAACATTGGCATCCATCCATAGCTATTATCCGAATTGGTTGTATCGATATCCAGTTTAATAGGATCATCATTCTCGATTGAGAAGAAAACGTCCATTTGTTTCTTCGTGTTCTCGAAAATATAAGACTGCTCCATTGAAATATTCTCAAGACAAAAGAAACCAGGATCTAATGCGGCGTCTTTGATTTCTTGGATGGTTTTTTTATAACCAGGCGAATCTTTATGAAGTTGACTTAGATCAATTTTTGGTGGTTCTTTAAGTTTAATCATTTTTATTTTAATTTGATAATTTGGCTGCTTTCAATGTATTGAACATTAGCATTGCGATTGTCATAGGGCCAACTCCTCCAGGAACTGGTGTGATAGCACTCGCGATCATAGATGCGCTATTGAAATCAACATCTCCAGTAAGTTTTGCCCTCATTTCTCCCTTTTCTTTTACTTCCACACGATTTATACCCACATCTATAACAACCGCTCCATCCTTTATATGCTCACCTTTAACCATCTCAGGTCGACCCACTGCGGCAACAACTATGTCTGCAGTTTTTGTAATAGATTCCAGATTTGAGGTTCTGCTGTGACAGATTGTCACTGTAGCATTGCCTTTAAGGAGTAGATTCGCCATAGGTTTACCAACAATGTTAGATCTTCCAATAACAACTGCATGCATACCAGAAAGATCCTTGCCAACATGATCTTCGATCATCAGCATACACCCAGCTGGGGTACATGGAACAAACGCTTGCTCCAGTTCTCCAGCAGACAATTGTCCTATGTTAATGTAATGAAACCCATCAACATCTTTGTGTGGTGCAACTTTTTGTGTTATTTCTTTCTCATCTAAATGTTTGGGAAGTGGCAGCTGGACCAATATACCGTGAATCTGGTCATCATTATTCAGTTTATTAATAAGATCCAGAACCTCTGATTGAACAACATTTTCTGATAAATCATGTTGGACAGAATAAAACCCACAGGCCTCTGCAGTTCTTTTTTTATTTCTGACATAAACTTGACTTGCAGGATCTTCACCAATGATTATGACCGCCAATCCAGGAACGATTCCATTGCTTTCTAGGTCAGATGCAGATTGCTTGATTTTATCAGTGAGTTCCTGAGCTTTCTGTTTCCCATCAATGAGCTTGGCTTCTGACATAATTATTGTATACCTCTTGTGAATTAAGCGATAATTGCATCACTTTAAATTTATGGTCTACATTATACTCATAAGAGTTATCAAGCAAAGCAGAATGTTTCAGTTAAAATCAATTAATCGGATAATAAAATTAAGGCGTTTTTTGTGAAAAATTTAAGAGGTACACTAGTTTTATTTATTCTTTTCTTAAATACTGTGTTCTGGTTTATTCCTCTGGTAACCTTTGCATTGTTGAGAGGAATATCACCAGCAAAATCTTTAAAAGTATTTTTCAACAAAAACTGCAGCCAGATGGCTTCAATTTGGGTCTCGTGTAATTCGTTTATATTCTCATTCATAAATAAAACAAAATGGAATATCGAAGGCAACGATCAGTTAACAGTGGAAAATTGGTATTTGATCCTCGCAAATCATCTGTCCTGGGTAGATATTATAGTTTTGCAGACAGTTCTTAATAAGAAGGTTCCTTTTTTAAAGTTTTTTATAAAACGAGAATTATTCTGGCTTCCATTTCTGGGGGTAGCCTGGTGGGCACTCGATATGCCATTCATGCAAAGATATTCGAAATCCTACTTGAAAAAATTTCCAAATAAAAAGGGGCAGGACATTAAAGCTACCCAAAAAGCCTGTAAAAAATTTCAAGATAATCCAACCAGCGTGATCAATTTTGTTGAAGGAACACGATGTAATGAGCATAAACGGAAAGAAACAAACTCGCCTTTCAAGAATCTTCTTGCACCTAAAGCTGGCGGAATTAGTTTGGCATTATCCTCAATGGGAGAAATGTTTAACAAGATTCTAGATATAACGATTGTTTATCCAGATGGCACAGTGAGCTTCTGGGATCTTCTTTGTGGTGGATTTGATAGAGTTATTGTTGATATAAAAAAAATAGAAATAGAGGATTGGATGCTCGCAAATGATTATCATGAAAGCAGCCAAAACAAAGAAAAATTTCAGAATTGGTTAAATCGACTATGGGAAGAAAAAGATAATAAGATCTCTGAAATAAAACATGGCCTATCATAAAATAGAAAATTCACTAAATAAATGAGCCACCAAATAATTATTTGAATGCTAATATGTGGAGTATTTATATATTAAGATGCAACGATGATAGCCTGTATATCGGTATCACCATTGATTTAGCTAGAAGACAAAAGGAGCATGCATCTGGAAAGCGAGGGGCAAAGTATTTAAAAGGCAAGCAGCCCTTCAATTTGGTTTTTTCTCATCAAATTAAAGAAAAAGGACAGGCACTCAAACTCGAGTATCATCTCAAAAAGTTGCCAAAGGACAAGAAGGAATACTTCTTAAGCAATCCAAATGAATTAAGAGATTATATTGACGTTTTTATTGCTGAGTAGTTTTTTTGTATGGCAGTAAATTTTCATTTATCTTTTTTAGTCCAACAGCAACATCAAACACATAAGTTAAGTTCTTTTCAGTCAGAATCTCATCTTTCTTGCCATCTGCAATAATTTTTCCTTTTTTGAGCATAATGACTCTCTCTATCACATTATTTATTTCATGGATGTTATGCGTGACCAGAATTATGTTGTGACCGTCTTTCTTGAGACTGGCCAAAATATCTATATATTTATAGGTGCTAGAAAGATCCAGTCCAGTTGTCGGCTCATCTAATAGAATGATCTTCGGATTGTGGACCAGAGCTCGTGCTAATAGGCATCTTTTCCTCTGACCCATCGACAATTTTTTTAGTGGTTGATTTTCAAGTGATGAGATATCCAGCTTTTGCATAATCTCTTTAGCTGTATCAATTTGATCAGCTTTCAATCTTCTTTGAATTTGCCCATGAATGCCCACGCTCGCATGATATCCAGACAGCACAACCTCAACTCCAACAACATCTTGATCGTATGACTGGATTAAATCGTCTGAAACAATGCCAATCATTGATCTTAGTTGCCAAACATTCCATGTCCTCTTCCCATAAATTTTTAAGTAAGAGCCTTCTTTTGTGGCAGGATATATTTCTCGATTAATGGTTTTTATCAGTGTTGTTTTTCCTGATCCATTTGGACCAAGGATGGCGATAGACTCATTATCATGAATCTTCAAGTTGAGATTTTGAAAAATTAATTTATTACTTCTGAATAAATCGACTTTATGTGCCTCAAAGAATATTTTCTTCGCATTCATCCAGTTATTCCTAAATATTTATTTCTTGCCACTTTGATCTCTTAAACACGATGTAGGCAAGTATTGCCAGAATAGTCTCAGCAACAAAGATTGATATGAATACTCCATTACCCATCAAATCAGTGTGCACTGAGAGATAATAGGCAAGTGGAATTTGTACAATCCAATAAGATAAAAAATTTACAATCGCAGGCGATTTAATGTCACCTGCGCCATTTAATGATTGAACTAAAATCATGCCAACTGCGAGGGCTGGATAACCACAAGCAATGATTTTCAAGCAATTTATACCGTAGGTGATTACTTCCTGATTGTCACTGAATAAACTCATTATTTGACCGGCAAATACAAATTGCAGTACACCAAAAACGATCATGAAGTATAGACTGTATTTTGTCGTTAATTTGACTGATCTAATTGCTCTATCTGCTCTGTTTGCACCAAGATTTTGTCCCACTAATGTGGCCGCTGCATTTCCAAGACCCCAGACAGGCAGCCAGACAAATTCCATCAGTCTGAGAGTGATCGTATACGCTGCTATTGGAGCCGAACCAAATATAGCTATTATTTTTATGAGCACGAGCCAACTTGAAGTCGAGAGGAGGAACTGAGATATACCGTATACAGAGATTGTGATGATTCTTTTTATAATGGTGAGTTTTATCATTAAGTCTTTTACCCTTAGCTTCAACCTATTGTTACCCTGGAATAGAACGTATGCCAGGTAAAGTACACCTACCGTCCTGCCAATAGTTGTGGCAATTGCGGCCCCTTTGACTCCAAGTTCGGGAAAAAAACCTATTCCAAAAATAAGACAAGGATCCAGGATTATATTTATGCCATTGGCTATAGCGAGGGACTTGAAAGCTATGGATGCATCACCTGCACCTCTGAATGCAGCATTAAGAAGAAATAGGTACATTATGCTTGCTGAACCACAAAATAATATTGTCGTATAGCTTTCACCAATCGCAACGACTGATTTATTCGCGCCAAGTAGTTCCAGCATATCTGCCGCGAAATGATAACCGATTATTGCAACAAAAATAGAAATAACACCACTTATCCATATAATTTGTCCCGTAATTTCGGCAGCTTCTTTTCTTTTGTTTTCGCCAATCCTTCTTGACACCATCGCTGTAACAGTTATGCCCAGACCCATTGAAACGGCATACAATACAGTTATCAGGGCTTCAGTGATACCGACTGCGGCGACAGCATCTGTTCCAAGAAAAGAAACAAAAGTGATATCAACAACTGCAAAAATTGCTTCCATTGACAATTCAATCATCATTGGGATGGCTAGAAGAGGAAGTGCGTATCTTATCGGTGCGGTAGTGAAATCCTCATCATTTTCCTTAAGCGAATTTACAAATATTGAGAACCAACTTCGATATTTTCTATCATTAACTTTATTTTCTTCAATCATGTTAAGGTATGTTTATTTTTCTACTCAAGTGGAAATATGAGATCACTTATAAGTAATTGTTGGTTATTTTTCTCTTTATTGTCTGTGATGTTTTTTTTATCAATTACTGAGACCAGTCTTGCCTCTAGAAATGAAGCTGAAATGTTACCAAAGAATATTCAAGCTGTCCTCAATCATAGAAATCTTGAGCCTTCGTCACTTAGCGTGATGATGATTGATTTAGAATCTGATGAGGTAATATTATCCTGGAATCCAGATACAAAAAGAACACCAGCTTCGGTAATGAAGCTATTCACAACAGCAAGTGCTCTGGATATTCTAGGGCCATCTTATAGATGGTCTACAGAATTTTACGTGCTTGGCGAAATTGAAAATAAAATATTAGATGGAGATTTGCTCATCAGGGGAAAGGGGGATCCATTTCTTACAACTGAAAATGTATGGAAGATGCTGAGAAGGATCAAACAAAAGGGCATCGATGAGATCAAAGGTGATTTACTAATTGATGATAGTTTTTTCAATTACCCAAATCATGATCCAGCTAAATTTGATAATGAACCACTCAGGTCCTATAACGTCGGTCCTAATGCATTATTATTTAATTTTAAATCAGTTCGTTTTTTTATCGACTCCAACAGAAGAAATCGCTCTGTCACAATAACAGAAGATCCAAAATTAGATAACGTTAAAATTATCAATGAGTTGGAATTAATCGATTCTGATTGTATAGGTTATCAGCGTGGCATCAGAATAATTACATCAAAAAAATACGATAAATTGATTTTCAGGGGTTCATTCCCAACTGAATGCGAAGATTTTAGTTTATTTCGTTCAGTCCTTTCTCACGATCAATTTAACTTTGGTGTTTTTAAATCAACATGGAAAGATCTCGGTGGGAGATTCGATGGAGAGTTGAAGAATATAGTTCATGATAATGAATCTCCACCTTTTTATTCGCATGACTCTGTGATGTTATCGTCAGCGGTTAAAAGCATAAACAAAAATAGCAATAACGTAATGAGTAGAAATTTATTGTTGACCCTAGCTGCTGAGAGTGAAGATTTACCAGCTACGAAAGAAAAAGGACGAGTAAGAGTAAATGAATGGCTTCTTCAAAATAATTTTGATATTGAGTCATTTTTTTTGGACAACGGATCAGGACTCTCAAGAGAGACAAGTTTGACAGTGAGACAAGTCACGGATCTTCTCAAATTCGTATATCGAAGTGACTTTATGCCAGAGTTCATATCGTCACTCTCGATAAATGGATTGGATGGAACCATGTCTGATCGTTTCGAAAATGATGAAATTTCAGGAAAATTTCATATAAAAACTGGCAGTCTTGATCATGTCAGCTCGCTTGCAGGTTATATGAACTATCAAGGCAAGCGTTATGCGTTCGCAATTATACAAAATGCTGAAGATGTGCATAAGGGCTTTGGTGAGGAGGTTCAGGAAGTCTTGATGCGATGGCTTTATTCTTATGGTAATAAGACTATTTTAGAAAATCGAGGCCTCTAAGCCCGCAGCCATTAAATGACCTAATTCTTCACATTGACTCAAGGCAGCATCGCCCATTTCACCAACAATCAGTACCGGTTCGTTTATCTTTTTAAGTGATAATCCGGATAATATCTTTTCAATATTGATCACTGTTCCAGTGCCATCAGTTCCTGCTTTAACATAAATGGCATATGGAAGACCGTTTACCTTGTCCAAACAATCATAGTAAATTTCATCCAAAAAATGTTTCATTGCGCCGCTCATGTACCCAAAGTTTTCAGGTGTGCCCAAGATCAAACCATCGCACCATAAAACATCCTTGGATGAGGCTTTTAACGCTGATAATGATCTGATATCAGCGTTTACTTTTTGAGCTCCGCGAATCACAGCAGAAGTCAGATTCTCTGTATTTCCTGTTTTACTGTGATGAACAATTAGTATTTTTTTAACTCTATTCATTTCGGAATCATATCAATAAAATTCTAATTAGATTTAATTTTCGTTTTACTTTGTTACCTCATAAGTTTCATTGATATAATCTTCCTAGAAATAATCAAAAGGTAATAAGCGCGCCAATGAAACTGAGAAAGGGGTATGATTCAGAAAATCTTGAAACTGCGAATGCGCAAACTCGCTATCAGGTCTCAAGAGACGATCTTCCACTCGCCTGTCCGACGCCAGAAATGTATCTTTGGAACTCGCATCCAAAAGTTTACCTTCCTATAGAGGACACGGGTGAGGCAAAATGCCCGTATTGTGGTGCACAGTTCTTCTTGAAGGAAGATCCATAGACTTATGCTAATTGTTACCGGTGGAGCGGGTTTTATTGGAAGCAATCTAGTTAGAGAACTGATTGATAAGACTGGCGAAAAAGTTCTGGTGGTCGACGATCTAACTAATGGGAAAAAATATCAAAACATATCAAACCTAAATATTTCCGATTATTTGGATTATCAAGAATTCATCGATTCAGTCGATAAAAACCAATCTCTCTTAAAAGGCGTAAAATGCATCTTTCATCAAGGTGCCTGCACTAATACAACAGAGTGGGATGGTCGATATATGATGAAAACTAATTTCACGTTTTCAAAAAAACTATTGCATGCCAGCATTGAGAGTAATGTTCGGTTCATTTATGCCTCATCTGCAGCAGTTTATGGATCTTCTAAAGATTTCAATGAGCACGAGGGTAATGAAGATCCTCTCAATGTATACGGCTATTCAAAATTACTGTTTGATCAATATGTAAGAAACATAAAAACATCAAAGGGACACCAGATTGTCGGACTGCGATATTTCAATGTCTATGGTCCAGGAGAAAAATTTAAAAAATCAATGGCTAGTGTAATTCATCATTTCAATTCACAAATCAAAAAAAATGGTATCGTTAATTTGTTTAAAGGTTCTCATGGTTATGAGGATGGTGAGCAACGACGTGATTTTATTTTTGTAAATGATGTTTGTTCCGTCAATCTTTGGTTATATAAGAATTCACACATTTCTGGCATATTCAATTTAGGGACAGGGACCTCATCTTCATTTAATCAAGTGGCTAAAGAAGTAATCAATTGGCACAAAAAGGGGACAATCAACTATATTGACTTCCCTGAAGATTTGATTGATACCTATCAAGCGCATACCAGGGCCAATATTGATCATCTTCGCAAAGCTGGTTATAAGGGTAAATTCACTGATATTCATGATGGAATCAAACAATATTTAGATCAGATCGTTGACTAATGTAGATAGAAAACTACTAATTCTTGGGCCATCTTGGGTTGGCGATATGGTAATGTCGCAATCTTTAATAAAATCAATTAAAAATAGATCGCCAAAAACCACTATAGATGTGATCGCACCTTCATGGTCACTACCAATCTCACAACGAATGTCAGAAGTGAACAAAACAATCAGATCCCCATCGCAACATGGCAAAATCAATTTAAAAGACACCCTAAGTTTGTCTAAAAAAATAAGATCCAATTCATACGATGAAGCAATTATTCTTCCTAGAAGCATAAAATCAGCATTAATTCCATGGCTCGCAAAAATTCCCATAAGGACCGGTTTCAGAGGGGAGATGCGATATTTTCTAATAAACAATATACAACCGTTTGACCATAAATTACTGGATCAGACGGTGAAGAGATATATAGCTTTATGTGGTCGCGAAGAAAATGAGGATCCAAAAAGTTTATACCCTAAACTCGAAGTAGATCAAACAAATAAGCATAAAATTCTCAAGGATAGGAATATTCAAGAAAATATCCCATCTATTGGCTTAATTCCTGGTGCAGAATATGGGCCAGCAAAAAAATGGCCTACTTCTTATTTTGCTGATGTGGCAAGCAAATATCTTTCAAACGGATGGCAAGTCATACTTTTGGGTTCTAAGAGTGATAAAAAAGATGCTGAAGATATTAAACATGAAATAAACAGCAACAACGAAAACTTGGTTGACTTGACAGGGGAAACTTCTCTTCTTGATGCAATTGATGTCCTGTCTTTTTTGGATTTAGTTTTAACCAATGATTCTGGATTAATGCATGTCGCAGCAGCTGTCAATACACCATTGGTTGCATTATATGGGCCAACAAGTCCAGAATTTACGCCGCCATTAACAGAAAAAGCCATAACCATTAGAAAAACATCTGGTTACAGCAACGTTAGAAGAGGAAATACGGACAAAGGTTATCATAAGAGTCTAATTGCATTGAAGCCATACGAAGTAATTGCTGAGTTAAATAATTTAATAACGAAATACCTTAAAAGTGTCGATAAAATTACTTAAAAGCGTCTAATTTCATGGAAAATTATTAAAATATATTTCTAATAGATAACTAAAATACATTAAAATCGATTAAATGTAATCAAATGTATTTAAATATCTATAAATATCTTTAAAAGCAATTTTCTGAGAAAAAAAAGTCTATTTTTTCTTTAACATCGTCAGTTTTAATTAAGTTCATAACGTCTCGATTTCTGATTCGTTTTCCCCAAGTTACTTTATCTTCTGTTTTACCAAAATATTTAATACAAGCTTTTGGATAAGCATTTACAGTCAGGTTCTTATTTTTATATGGTCCTGTTCTTTTAGGATTTGAAGATGCATACAAACCAATAACTGGTGTGTCCATTGCCACAGAAATATGAACCGCAGCGGAGTCTGGTGAGATAACTAAGTTTGTATTCTTAATTAATATCACAAGATCTTCCAAAGTCGTTTTGCCAATTAGATTGATGACTTTGTATTTGCAGAGAGAAGCGAGCTCGTCACCTGATTTTTTGACTAAATCAGAATTGTCGCCTGTGATGAAAACTTTGCAATTATATTTTTCGATCAGATAGTTAATAATTTTTGCATAATTGCCATTATTCCAGTTTCGGAAGTTATGAAATCGTTGACTGCTGAATGGGCTTAAGACAACATTGATCCTTTTCCTTGATAGCAATGGTTCGACATTAGAGCTATTCTCTGAGCTTAGGGGGAGTTCCCAACACGGACTATTTTCTTTGATATCAATTAAGCTAAGAAAATCAAACATTGCTTCCAGAACATGTTTCCCCGAAGTCCTGGATATTTTTCTATTAGAGATAAGCCACTGTAAATCTCTCGCTCTTTCTCGATCATAGCCAATTTTTATTGATGCTCTGAGCATGAGCGAGATCAGATTTGCTCTGACTGAGGCATGCAAGAGAAGAGCGACATCATATCTTTTATTCTTTAGTTTTCTGTATACATTAAAATATTCACGAATTCCTCTATCTTTATCAAATATAATGAACTCAATATCCTCGATATTTTTTACCAATGTAGATTCAACTTTTCCGATAATCCATGTTATCTTTGCATTTGGATGATTTTTTTTAATTGAGCGAGCAACGGCAGTAACATTGCAGACATCGCCAATAGCAGAAAGTCTTACGAGACAGATATTTTTCATGAATACTCTTTTTAAACCAACTTATGTACAAGGATAAAGTATTGACTGAGATTGTACAAAACACTGAGTGCGGTTCTATAATATTTGATAATACAATTTTTGAAGAGGTTTCACAGGAATTATTTTCTCCCTCATCTTGGCTGCATTCTAGAGAATCATCAAAAGAAATTGGTGGTCGAGGAAACGTCTATTTTTTGAACGATGGTGACAAAAAATATGTCTTAAGACATTATTTTCGTGGTGGACTCGTTTCAAAATTTTCATATGATTCATATCTATGGCTTGGTGAGAATAAGACACGTTCTTTCAGAGAATGGAGGCTATTAAAATCTTTATATGATAAAAACTTACCCGTTCCCAGACCGGCAGCAGCAAATTATCAAAAGAATAATTATCTTTACAAAGCAGACATCATTACGCTGCAGATTCCGGAAGTTCAGCCCTTAGCTACATTTATTGCAGAAAAAATTATACCCGATAATTTTTGGTACAAATTGGGATATCAAATTGCGAATTTTCATTATGAAGGACTTTTTCATGCAGATCTGAATGCGTTCAATATTCAGATAGATAAAAGTCATAAATCATGGTTAATAGATTTCGATAAGGGTTCTATTCGTATGCCAGGGAGATGGAAACAGTCAAATCTGAATCGTCTAAAAGCATCGTTAGAGAAAATTTCTGATAATAATCCCAAAGTTTCTTATTCAAATTTTAACTGGAATGAGTTATGTGAAGGTTATGCCCAGTTTTTTAAATCCACATAATAATCTGTGTATTTCTCGGGAAGGTTTTTGTATTTTTTGTGAAGCCAATAATATTGTTCCGGACACACTTTTATGTGTTTCTCAAGCAAATCGATGTACTTTTTTGTATCTTCAACTGGATCTTCACTCGGAAAATCTTTAAGAGGTGCCTTAAAAGACAGAACATAATTGCCGTTCTCCAGTCGTCTTGGGAAGAATGGCAGAACAATAGCATTACCTAATTTAGCGATGGTCGATGTCGCTATATTAGTCATAGATGGCACCCCAAAAAACGGGATTACAGAAGATTGTTTTCTATTGTAACTTTGATCCGGTGCATACCAGACAGTTCCTCCATTTCTGAGGCTTCTAATCATATTTTTTATGTCACGTTTTTCTATGGCCTTTTTTGCGAAACTCTCTCGAGTTGTCCGAAAAATTTCTGTGATAAATGGATTTCTATTTTTTCTGTACACTACTTCAAAACCCGGAAATTCAAACTGCAATAAGAGTCCACTCACTTCAAGGGTGGTGAAATGTGCGCTCAGGAGAATTATTCCTTTCTTAGCTTCTCTGGCCTTTGCGATGTGTTCTTTTCCTTCCCAAATAGAATTCTTATAGAGAGTATTCGATTTTCCCCAGCGACATATCCCAAGTTCAGCAATTGATGCTCCCACGGATTCAAAATGCTCAGCTGTTATTTTATTTATTCTCTCTCTTTTTAAATCAGGGAAGGCAAGGGAGAGATTTTTACGAGAAATTGCTCTTCTCTTGCCGAGAAACTTATGAAGAACTCTACCTAAAAATTTTCCGTTATTTATCTGCACAAGATGAGGAAAAAAACTATTTACTTTAAGAAGAGCGAATAATATCCATATATGCGTATTTGATGGTTTTAAGAACTTATAAAGAGGTATTTTATTATCAGCAGTCATACTCTAAGCGTTTTTGAGAAAAAAAATTTAGGATACAGCAAATTGCACTCTTTTATAATATCACCTTATTTCCGATGAATATTCTTTAAATTCATATACACTGATATCAATGTTTTCATAGGTTTAAAGATTGAGGCATTGAAAATGCTCTTAAAGCCACCAATATGAACCTTATCGATTTAAAACAATGAAGGTGACAAATTGTCTAAAGTAAAAACCAAAGAAAAATTGGGATTTCAAACAGAAGTCAAACAATTACTGAATTTAATGATTCACTCTCTTTACAGTAATAAAGAGATATTCCTCAGAGAGTTAATATCCAATGCATCCGATGCTGCTGATAAACTTCGATTTGAATCTTTAGCAAATGCAAAGTTGCTTGAAGATCAACCCGAACTGAAAATTTCAATCTCCTGTAATTCAAAGAAAAATGAAGTGATCATTTCTGATAACGGCATTGGCATGTCAAGAAAAGAACTGATTGAAAATTTAGGAACAATTGCAAAATCGGGCACAGCTGAATTCTTAAGTAAACGAACGGGCGATGAAAAGAAAGATGCTCAATTAATAGGTCAATTTGGTGTAGGTTTTTATTCTGCTTTTATTGTCGCTGACAAAGTTACTGTTGAGACACGACGTGCTGGTAAAAAAGCATCAGATGGATGCCGATGGAATTCTGATGGACAGGGAGAGTTTACAGTTGAAGATATCGAAAAGTCAGATAGAGGAACAAAGATAATACTTCATCTCAAAACTTCTGAGTCTGAATATTCTGATAGATTGAGATTGGAAAATTTAATAAAAAAATACTCAGACCATATTGCTTTTCCAGTTGATCTTTTTGATGAAACAGACAAAGAGAAAGAGACGAAGGTAATCAATAGTGCGACAGCGCTATGGAACAGGCCCAGAAAAGAAGTAAGTGATGAGGAGTATAAAGAGTTCTATAAGCACATAGCACACGATTTTGCTGATCCGGTTCATTGGAGCCATAATCGAGTTGAGGGTAAGAGGGAATATACGAGTTTACTCTTCATCCCATCGCGAGCTCCATTTGATCTTTGGAATCGAGAAGCTCCTAAAGGTTTAAAATTCTATGTTAAAAGAGTTTTTATAATGGATGAAGCAGAACAGTTTTTGCCGCTTTATCTCCGCTTTATAAAAGGAGTCATTGACTCTTCTGATCTTCCGCTGAATATATCGCGTGAATTACTTCAAAAGAATCCAGAGATTGATGCAATAAAATCTGCATTAACCAAACGCGTTTTAAGCATGCTGTCTAAATTAGCCTCAAAAGAAGAAGCATCAGACAAATCAATTTACGAGAATCTTTGGAATGAATTTGGTCAGGTAATAAAAGAAGGTTTTGTTGAGGATCCAAAAAATATTGAAAATCTAACAAAGTTACTCAGATTTTCCTCATCTATAACACAATCCGATCAGCAAATAAGATCGGTTCAAAATTATGTTGATGACATTAAAAAGGATCAAGATAAGATCTATTATCTCCTTGCAGACAGCTATCAAGCCGCAAAATCAAATCCTCATCTTGAGCAACTTCAGAAACAAGGAATTGAGGTTCTGTTCTTTACAGATCGAATTGATCCCTGGATGGCTGAGCATCTAAAAGAATTTGATGGTAAAGAATTTCAGGACGTGGGTAGAGGAAATTTTTCTTTACCCAAGTCGGATGAGAAAGACCAGGATGCCGTCAATAAGAGGCACAAGAGTTTTATAGCAAAATTGAAAGAAAATC
>TARA_B100001057_G_scaffold453779_1_pt1 | contig 37964 bp, 41 predicted proteins | sample TARA_B100001057 | Tara Oceans TARA_B100001057 (sample SAMEA2621839) | marine metagenome | biome: marine biome (ENVO:00000447); feature: surface water layer (ENVO:00002042); material: "saline water (ENVO:00002010), including plankton (ENVO:xxxxxxxx)" | depth 5 m | reverse complement strand
CGGCAATTTCTCCAGGGCTTATCAAAAATTTCTATTGGGCTATTTGTTACTTGACCTCTATTTCTAAGTGCTAAAGCATGTTCATATATATTTTTATTACTTGTTGTTAACATTCCTCCCTCGCCAGTAGTTAAAGTTTTAGTTGAAAAAAAGGAAAAACAACCAATGTCACCAATATTTCCAGCTTTTTTTTTTTTGTAACTTGTTCCAAAAGAATGGGAACAATCTTCAATAATAAAAATTTTATTTTTTTTGCAAAATTTCTGAATCTTAATAATATCACGTGCCATATAACCTGCAAAATGTACTAGCATAATAGCTTTTGTCTTTTTTGTAGTTCTCTTTTTAATCTCTTTCAAATCTAAGCAAAAAGTACTTGGGTTTATTTCAGCAAAAACAATTTTTCCGTTTTGAGTGGTCACAGCTGTGGCAGTTGCAATAAAAGTTTGTACTGGCACTATGACTTCATCTGTTTTTTTTAAGCCTAAATAATTTGTAGCTATTTCTAGTGCGCTTGTACAAGAATTTAAAAATACAGCGTATTTAGTACCAACAAATTTAGAAAATTTTTTTTCAAAATCTTCGCAGTATGGTCCGGTGCTGAGCTTTTTTTTTAAAACATTAGAAATTTGATTTTTGATCCATTGTTGATCTTTAGACGAAAAGTATGGACTAGCGACTTGAATCTCTTTATTTTTATAAAACATATGATTTTAAATAATCGTTAATATTTTTTTTAATATCGGTTGGTTTGTAATATAGAAACTTTTTTGCCAGAGATATATCAAGAAATTTATCTTTTAAGAATATTAATTTTTTTTTTAAAAAAATTATTTCAGAGTTTGTTTTTGTTTTTTTTTTTAAAATATTAACTAATTTTTTTGTAGTAATTGGATTTTTGCCGCCTATATTTATGATCTTAAATTTAGTTTTTGATATTTTCTTAAGTGATAAAAGTATACTTTTAGCAGCATCTTTAACATAAACTTGATTCCTTCTTAAACTTCCATTATTAAAAATCTCAATTTTTTTATTTTTTAACATTTTTTTTGTAAAATCATCGACCATTCCTGGTAAATTTTGATTTACACCATAAATTCCATCAAATCTCAAAATAATAATATTAATCTTTTCTTTGAATGAAAAAAATTTAAATATTTTCTCTGATAATAATTTAGTTAAGCCGTAAAAATTTTCAGGGTCAGTATTTTCTTTCTCATTGATTGGAATAGTGCATTTTGAACCATAAACACTAAAACTAGAACAATAAATTATATTTTTTATATTTAATAATTTAGCTAAGTTTATTAGATTTAAGGAGCTTTTTACATTTGTGTCAAAAAATTTGTAAGTATCAATATCTTCATTTTTTGGCTGTAATGCTCCACAATGTATAAGTGCTTCGATATTCTTTTCTTTAGAAAATTTTTTTTTAAGATCGTTAAAATTATTAAAATCACTTTTTATAAATTTAAAATTTTTTAATTTTTTTTGTTTATTTAAAAAATTTTTATCAGCACCTAAAATTTTATAATCTTTTTTTGCTAAGAGATCTATTAAGTTCTTTGCTAAAAATCCCGAAGAGCCAGTAACAATAATTTTCATAATCTTAATTTGTTTTATTAGCTTCTTCTAAATATTTCAAATTAAACTCACTTAATTTTTTTTTTATGATTGTCTTTGATAATGGTTTTTTTCTAATATAACTTTTTAATACTTTTAACGCAAATATAATTCTTTCCTCTGACTCTGTTCCAATCGACAGTCTTAAAAATTTCTCTGTATTTACTCCATATTGTCTTCCGGGTACTAAGCTTATTCCATGTTCTAAAAGTAAAGTAAGTGCAAGCGAATGCATATCATATTTGTACTCACTCAAATTTATAAAAAAATAAAAAGTTGAATCTCCCTCTAAATACTTTAATTCTAAATCTATAAGAACTTTTTTTATATTTTTTCTTAAAATTAATAACTTTTTAATCTGCGGTGTCGTAAAACTTAGTATTTTTTCAAAGTGATAAGAAATATATTTCTGCAAGACAGTTGGCGCACAAGTAATTAAATGTTGGTTAATTTTTAAAAAATTTTCTAAAAAATTTTGATTAGATATTAAATAACCTATCCTCCATCCTGACATTCCCATATTTTTTGATAATGAATTTATAATAATTATATTTTTAAGTTTTTTATCTAGTCTGATACTTGAAAAAAACTTTTTAGGCGTAAATGCACTGTAAGCCTCATCAACAATAAGAGTAATATCTTTTTTTTTACATTCTCTGTATATTTTAGTTAATTCATTTTTTGTAAAATTTTTACCAGATGGATTATTTGGATTACAAATAACAATAATTTTAGTTTTGCTTGTAATGTATTCTTTTAAATTCTTATTGCGGGGGACAATTACCGGATTAGCCCCTACTAATTTTATTTGTTCGGTATAACTAATCCATGCTGGTTCTTGTAGTAAAACATCATCATTTTTATTTAGTAAACACTTAAAACACATAAAAAAAATAATTTTTGATCCAGAAGAAATAATTATATTATCTGATGAAATCTTAGCCTTATATTCTTTTAGATACATTTGAGAAATTTTTTTTCTCAACTCTACTATGCCTCTAGAACTTGAGTAATGATATCCATTATCAAAATCTATCTTTTCAAATCCAAAATTAGGTATCGAAAAAAATGACTCTCCTAATGACAGAGTAATAACATCTCTTTTAAACTTTTTCATAGCATAAACCAATTCGTTGTAATAAATTGAGATAGCTGTTTCTGTATTAATAATTAAATTATTTAATTTCATTCAAGATATATTTTTCTATAGAATTTTTTTTATTTTTTCCTGAAGTTGTTTGAGGAATTTTTTTTACAATAAAAACTTTATTTGGCCATTTTGATTTCGAAATAAGGTTTAAAATTTTATCTTTTATTTTTGTTAATCTTATTTTATTTTTTTTTGTATCTGATAACTCAATAAATAAATTATAATTCTCGACATAAAATTTATCATGAATTTTTTTGCATACTGCATTTTCTACGCTCTCGATATTGATTATTGTTTCTTCTATTTCATTAAGTCCTATAAGAATACCTCCTTTTTTAATTATATCTCTCTCTCTTCCAGTAATAACTAAACTTTTTGATTTTTTAAAACCAATATCTCCTGTATCCCAAAAAATATTTTTTTTAATTTTTATTAACTTTCCATTGCTTAAATAACCATCACATAAAAAAGGAGACTTTACTAAGATATTTCCTACTTTATTTTCTTTATTGCTATAATTAATTTTAACTCTAACTTTTTGGTCTATGAATAGTCTGCCAATATTTTTTTTTTTTTTCTAATGAAATGAATGTAGTTTCACTTAATCCATAATTTTCTAATGGGTATAAATTAAATTTTTTAAAAAACTGATTTTTTTTTTTATTAGTTATTGGTGCAGTTCCAATGAAAGTATGATTAATTAAATTTTCATATTTTTTTTCATTTATTTTAATATTTTCATATAACTTTAAAAGTCCATTTAATATTGTAGGAACTAACCATAAAACTGAAATTTTATGATTTTCTATTGTTGACCAAAAAATTAAAAATGTATTTCCGCTAAAACTTTCATCAATTAATACTTTACCTCTAGCAACTAAAGGAATTATGAGCAAATTAAACAAGCCTCCTAAATATGACATTGGTAAAAAATTCCAAAAGCAGTTATTTTTTTTTATTTTATAATTGTTAATAAAATTTTTTGCTGAATTTATTAAAGAAAAAAAATCAATCTGAATAATTTTGCTATCCCCTGTAGTGCCACTTGAATTAATTAGTAATTTACCATGTCTGCCATATTTAATTTTTTTTCTTTTTTTCGATAAGATATTTTTAATAAAATTTTTTTTTACACAAGTTTTATGCATGCTAAGTTCTTTAATTTTTTTTTGAAGGTCTTTGTTGATAAATTCACTGAATACAACATTATTTGCTTTTAAAAGCTTAGAAACTTTCAAAATGCTGTAGAAATTAGTATCACAATTAATTGGGTGAAATTTTAACCCAAGTTTCATAGCAGCTAAAAATATTATTACATTTTCAAAAGAATTTTCTAAAATCGATATTACGGTCTCTCCACTCTTTATATTCCTTTCCCAATAAAAATATTTTGCACATTCATCAACTAAAAATGCTAATTTTTCATACGAATAAAATTTGTTTTCTCTATTGAAAACTGAAATTTGTCTTTTTTCTATTTCAGACAAATTATCTAAAAAAAATACGCTCATATCAAAATTTTTCCTTCATCTATAATTTTTTTTTTATCTACAAATAATGTTGGTTTTTTTATTATGCAATCTAAATGAAAACCTACCTTGTTCTTTCCTCCAACTGTATTGTTTGCGCCGAATCCAAAATGAACACATCCATAACTACCTTCGTCAGTTAACATGTGCCCAGTAATTTTAGCTTTTCTGTTAAACCCTATTCCACATTCTGCCAGTATTCTTTTTTTTGATTTTTTATCGCCAAATATCTGATTTAAAAAAATTTGATATCTTTTATTTTTTGAATAAATTTTTTTAATGAATCCTTTTTTAATATCAAAGTAGACAGGTGTTTTAAGTAATCCTAATTTTTCGTGAGTAATCGATCCATCGATAACAGCTATACCTTCTGATTTTTTTTCTAATGGAGAAATATTAGACTCAATGTCAGGAGGAGAGCCCAGCTCTCCAGGTTTTGACACAAAACCAGGACAGCAATTACCTTTTCTTTTGTTTGTGAAAAGTTTAACTTTTGTACCTTTTTGAGAGATAATCAGTAATTCTTTGCTATTACTTAAGATATTAGTGAAGTTTCTAACTTTAAAAAATTGTTTTTTAAAATTTTCATCAAATGATTTTGATCTTAATAATTTAAAATTATAAAAAGGCATACTTAAAAATCTTGAACCATTTTTTGAGGCGTTTAATCTAGCCATAGAATGAGCTAAAGAATATTTAGACAAACAAATTATTAATTTACTATTTTTCATCAATATTGCTACTTTTTTTGATGGTTCAAAACCATGATGATCTGATAATTTAATTTTTGTCTTTTGTACTTTATTACTTTTTTTTATTTGATTGAAAAATAATTCAGAAATTTTTTTAGTTGAACTATCGTAAATAATCAAAACATTATCTAATTCATTTAAACAACCACAATGCTTTATAATTTTACTTATATTTTGTTTAATTTTTTGCATAAATTATTTTTTTTTGAAAAAATGAATTAGGACTGGATCCCCTTTGAGCACATTTTGTTGTATTTTTTTTTTAAAAAATTTTTTTATAGTATTATAGTTAAATTTAGTTGGGGGACTTTGTAAAATAATATCCTCAGGTTTTAATTTCTCTCCATAGTTTTTAGAATTTGAAAAGTAGACTCCAGGTATTTTATTTATTTTTCTTTTTCTCTCTTCCTTGCCAGGAACTATGTCACCTGAACCAAAAGATACAGAAGCTTCATTAATTGAGTCCACCATTATCTTAAATTTTTCTGGTGTTATTGACAATTCAGAGTCTGGACAATAATCATTTTCATTTAATTTAAAATGTTTTTCTAGCATTGAAATTCCCAAACCAACAGATGAAATTGGGGCGACAATCCCCTGACTATGATCAGAAAATCCAGTTGGTAATTTAAATTTTTTTTTTAAGGATGCAATTCTGTTTAAATTTACTAGGCTGTTAGGTGTTGGATACAAGGATACGCAATGTAGCAAAGTAACCATTTCACGACCTACAAAATTAAGAGAGTCTAATATATTTTTTTCTGTTGCCATTCCAGTAGATAAAATTATTTCTTTTTTTAATTTTTTTATTTTTTCCAATAAAGGGTAATTATTTATATTTGCTGAAGAAACCTTAAATCTTTTCAAACCAATTTCATATAATAATTCAACACTTTTTTTGTCGAATGGAGTTGACATAAATTCAATTTTTTTTTTATCACAATATTTTTTTATTTTTTTATACTCATTAATTGTAAAACTTAAACTCCTTGAAAAATTAAAAAATTTTTTATTTGTGTATTTTTTATTATGAACCAACTCAGTGTCTACAGTTTGAAACTTGATAGCATCAGCACCTGCAAATTTTGCAGCATCAATCATTTTTAAAGCTTTTTGAAAATCACCGTTATGATTAACTCCTGCCTCGGCAATAATAAAAATTTTATTTTTTTTTAATTTCATAAACAATCCATTGAGGAAAATTTCTATAAAAGTTAAAATTTAATTTATTAATCTTTTTATATTTATCGTCTATTTCAGGTTCATAAATATTTGAAATATTAAACCCTGTTTTGTTAAAAAAATTAGCTACTGACTGTAAAGTAGGAGTAGTAGAAAATTTCTTAATATTATATTCTGTGAGTATTCCAAATGGATTGTTTTTATTACCAAAAAAAGGTGTTAGCCAAAAAAAATGTGGGTCGATAATAACTACTTTACCATTTTTTTGTAAAAATTTTTTTATGTTATTAAATATAGTAATTCTTTTTTTAAATAATTCTTTTTGAAAATTTGGTTGAAATAAAAATAAAAAAAAATCTATCATAAATATATAATCAAATTTTTTTTTATGGGTAATTTCGCTAAACTTAATATTCTTTGAAATATCAAATTTAATAAATTTAAGATTATTTTTATCTTTTTTTTTTGCAGCTCTTATAAAGTCTTCCTCATAATCTAATCCAACTACATGAGCGGCAAATTTTGACATTTGAAAACAATAATGACCATTTCCACAACCAACTTCCATTACTGTTTTATTTTTTAAATTGTTTTTAAAATATTTTTGTAAAAAAATTGATTGAATATACTTGTAAGGAGTATTTCTCAATTTTAATTGGGTCTCAAACTTTTGATTTTCCCACCATTTATGTAATTTTATTTTTTTATGAAATGACTCAGTTAATAATTGAGAGTTTATATCTCCTTGAAATCGTGAAAATAATTTTTTTCTTATTAATTTTTTTTTATTTTTAAATATTATTTTTTTTTCTATTAATTTATCACAAAATGTTTTTGTATTTATAAACTCTGAACCATTAGAAAAATTTATATTTTTTGAGAGAAAATTAGGATTCTCATATAAGTTTTTCCATAAAGAAAACTCCGTTTTATCATAATATTTTATCTTAGTTTTATTATTCAAAATTTTTTTTAAAATCTTTAGGTTTTTTGCTTTTAAGATATTGTTTAATATAATTATTGCATAATCTGAAAAAAAAATATTAGCTCTATTTTCTGTGTTGTATAAATGCAGTAAACTATTTTTTTCTATTCGTATTATTATGTTTTTATTTAACGAAAACATTAGTTTTAATAACTAAAAATAAAATTATTTTTTACAGTCAAAATTGTTCTGTCTTTAATTTTATGTAAATTTGTTGTGCATGGGCCTATTTTACACCATTTCCCTACGTCATTATTGATGGCACAGTTCATTCCCAAAAATGTACCTTCCCCAATTCGCATATTACCTTTAATAATAGCTCCTCCAGATATAGTTACATGATCACTTATTGTTGAGTTATGTCCCACAATACAATTTGCTCCAACACTAATATTATTGTGAATGGTAACTTGGGTATCTACAATTGCACCTGGCTGTATCAAATTTCCATAGCCTAGCTTTACCCCAGAACGCAGAATTGCCTTTGAAGAAATAATATTTGGAATTTTAAAATTTAATTTTTTTAGTTTAATAAATATTTTTTTTCTTTGCGAATTATCTGTATTTGGACCATAACCAATAGCTGGAAATGCATAGTCAATTTTGTGTTTTTTTTTCAAATATGCCAATTGATTATCTTTTCCAATGACAGATATTCCAAGTAATTTTTTTTTTTTGGTATTGATATCGATAATTCCAAAAGGTACAAAATCTGATTGTTCATTTAGTAATATATCAATGACATTTAGAGCTTGCCCACCTGCACCTAATATTAGAATTTTTTTCATTTTATTTTAACTTTGATTTAACAATTTTGTTTATTGATTTTAGAGAATTAAAATTTTTTATTTGAAAATCAGCGTTTTTAAAGACAATTTTGAATTTTGCTTCTAATGCAGAAACTAATTCTATAACTTTCAAAGAGTCAATATTATTAGAATTCATAAACATTGTATTGTTTGATAAAAATTTTTTCTTTAAAATTTTCAAAACTATTTTTTTTATTTCTTTTTCGGAATTAATCACGGTTAAATATTATAAATTTTATGTTTATTTTTAATATCTAAATTATTAGAACCAATCCATTGAATAGTTTTTTTAATACCATCTTCAATATTTACTTTTGCTTTCCAACCCATTTTTTTTATTTTTTTATTATCGCATTTTAATCTTGTAACTTCACTTTGCTGGGGTCGAACACGTTTATTTTCGATTATTATCTTTGGTCGTAATTTTAGTTGAGAGGAGATTAGATTAACCAATCTTTTTATAGATATTTCACTATTATTTCCTATGTTTACAACTTCTCCGTAAATCTTTTTAGCCATTAAAATTTTATAAATTCCTTCAACTGTATCTGTAACGTATGTAAAATCTCTTGTTGGTTTAGTGTTTCCAATTTTTAAGCTATTTTTATTTATCAGCTGAGATATAATGCTAGGAATTATAGCTCTTAATGATTGTCTAGGTCCATAAGTATTAAAAGGTCTTACAATTTTTATTGGCATTTTATATGAGTTAAAATAACTTAATGCCAATTGATCTGCGGCAATTTTAGAGGCTGCGTAAGGTGATTGGGCGTTTAGTCTGTGAAATTCATTCATTGGAACTTTTAAGGCTGTACCATAAGTCTCACTTGTAGATGTGATAACAACCTGATTAAAATTAAATTTCTTCGCCGCTTCTAAAATATTGTAAGTTCCTTCAACATTTGTTTTTAAATAAGCTAAAGGTGAAACGTATGAATATGGAATTCCACACAAAGCTGCAAGATGTAAAACTGATTCATGTCCTTTGAGAGATTTTTCAACAAAATCATAATCTCTTATATCTCCTAAAATAACCTCAATATCTTTTTTGAGTTTTGAATTTTCTAACCAGCCATGATGATTATCTCTGTTATATTTATCTAAAACTTTTACTTGATATCCTTTCAAAGTCAAAAACTCTGAAAGATGAGAACCTATAAACCCACAGCCGCCTGTAACTAAAATTTTACTCATTATAATTGCTTAGATCTAATATATTATCGCTTAAAGCTAAAATTCTTCTATCATGAGTTGAAACTATTAAAAGGACTTTTTGTTTTAGTTTTTTCAACGCTTCAATTATAATATTTTGATTTTGAGCATCAAGCGCGCTAGTTGGCTCATCAAGTATCAAAACTCCAGAGTTTAATGTCCGATAAATCGCTCTTGCTAAAAGTATTCTCTGTCTTTGGCCGCCAGAAATTTCAGTCCCCATTTCACCTACTTCTGTTAATAAACCATTATTTAAAATATTATCAATATCACCTAACGCAGAAAGTTTTAAAGTCTCATTCATTTTTTCTTTATGATATCCTTGAGAACCGATTAAAATATTTTCTTTCACAGACATATTGAAAAGTTTTACATCTTGTGGCAAATAACTGATCAAAGATCTGTACTTTTGAAGATTAATATTATCTAAATTTTTGCCATCTATATAAACTCCCCCTGAAGATGGATTTAATAATCCCAGAATTATGTCAACTAATGTAGTTTTTCCTGATCCAGATCTACCCTTAATAACATTTAGTTTACCTTTAAAAAATTCAAAATTTAAATCTTTTAATCCTTTTAAGTTTTGATCATAAATAAATCTTAAATTATTTATTTTAATTGAACTTTGTATGTTAGAAATATTATCACCAGATATTTTCTCATATTTCAAGTCTGCGTCTTTTGTTATACTTTGTAATTGCAGATACGCAGAAGAAAAAATATCTAGATAAATTTTTCCTGAAGCAACTTGTGATAATGGACTTGCTATTCGTTGCAAAGCTAATAAAATTACAGAAAGAGTTGATAAAGAAATATTTTTTCCCTCAATAAAAAAAATTAAAAAAATTGATACTAAAGCAACAATTTGAACAGCATATGGGATTGATAGATTGATCATTTGAAATTTAATTGTTGTCGTTTGATGAATTTTAAAATTATTTGTAATAGTTTTTAATCGATTTTGAGCTATTTCTAAAATTTTTATAATTTTAAACTGGCTTAAAGTTTCTACCAATGAGCTAATAATTCTATTTCCTGACTGTGTATTTAGAGCTCCAAGATTTAAAAAATAATTTTTAAAAAATGTAAGTATTAAGAAAAAAGATCCCATAGAGAGAAAAATAATTGAACTTATTTTAAAGTCTAAAATTAAAATAAATATAAAAAAAGAAATAATTAGAAAAATATTTGAAAACGATCTAATTATAATTGTCAGACTATTTGAAATTTTATCTATCTCTTTAACAAAAGTATTTTGAATTTCTCCATAGTTCTTTTTAAATAAAAATGTTATATCCGCATTTAGAATCTTTCCAATTGAGTTTTCTGTTATACTAAATATCAAATTATATTTAAGCCTTAATATTGCATAATTTAATAGTATATTTGTTAAAAGAGAGGAAATAAGAAGAGTACAAAAAAGGGCTATGCTAGAATAAAAATTGTATTCTAATCCAATTAAATTTAAAAACTGATTAAAAAATTCATTTAATTGATTATTAGGCTGATTCTCTGAAATAAGTAAATTTATTAAAGGTGCTAAAGATGAAATTGCAACTAACCCAACAAAAGTATTTATTATTGTAAGAAGAATAGCTAATAAAAAATTTTTTCTCCCATGGCTGATTGTTAATTTTAAAAAATTTAATAGCATTTCAATTAACCTTTAAAAAATGAAGCCGGCAAAACGTTGTTGGTTTTTTTAAACATTAAAAAAAGTTGCTCATTTAATGATTTTTTCAAAAATTTGTAATTAATTTTTTTTAGTTTTTTATAATGATTTGGATTAGATATAATTTTTTCAAATTCACTGTATGCGTTAAGTAAATCCATCGGGTTGTTTTCAATATATTTAATATTATGAAATTTTTTAGTATTTTCAAAACCAAGATAATTTTCTAAATTTTTATTAAAAATTTCCTTAATATTGAGAAGCTTATTATTAATTACCATTTTTTTTGGGACTATCATCATCTTATAAAGATCAAAGATAACCTTGTAAGGTAGAGCGTTTATACAAAAAATATTTTTTCTAAAGAATTGAGCTATATGAAGAGGGCCTGATGGTACGCCGATAAAAAAAAAAGCTTTTTGTATTAACAAAAAGTAAAGGAAGTCCATTTCTTTATTCAAAAAATTGATATCGATAAAATTTTTGCTTTTGGTAATGTGAATTGGGTCAGAAAATTGCGCAATTCTTATAACTTTAAAATTTTTATTAATTAAATCTTTTATTATCAATTTTAAGTTTTTGGGGTCATAATTTCTGCTTTCATGGTGAACAAAATTGTTCCCGTGAACATGTCTTTTAAAATTTTGGTCCCTAGTAGCAATAATTACAAATTTACTTCTTAAGTCAATTTTATATTTTTTTAAAAAAATTTTAGCTTTATTTTTTTCTTGCGCCGTAAATTTTATTTTAAACTTTTTTTGATTAAAAAATATTTTCTGATAATCCCTATTTAAGTCAATTGAAAATTTTTTCTCTGCGTAGTCGTGTAGATTATAACATTTAATTTTTGCTATAGTAAATAAATTGCATATAAAATATAAATATTTAAGTTTTTGATTTATTTTAATATTTTTTTTTAAAAGACCCATTAAAAAGTAATTTGAAATTTTATCTTCGTGAAAAAAAAAATTATTTTCATTATTTTTTTTAAGTACCAAATAACATAAGCTTTCAGTTAAAAGATGTCCTAAAGAGGAAGATCTAATTAAAATAATATTTATTTTTTTTTTTCGATTGAAGTAAATAAAATTTATTAAAAAAGGAAAAAAAAATATCAATTCTATAAAAAATTTGAAACCCTGAAAAAATTTAAAAAAAAATTTTTTTATTATCATTAAATAATTTTTTTTTAATAATCTTTTAAAACTCATCATTAGCAAATTTTTTTTGGAAGATGATTGTCTGTAAAATTAAAAAGTATAAATTTTAAACAATTTATTATTCTTAAAATATAATTCAAAAATATTAGAAAAGGATAAAATATAAATTCAAATATTTTGATCAATAAATATAAAATTTTCCATACTAATTTTTTATCTTTTGTAGAAATTTTTTTTAAAAAAAGGTTTTTGAATTTAAATGGGTAATTTTTTGAATACCATTTAAATTCATAGTATCCCCACTTTTCGTAAATTTTATTAGTATTAGAATTGCATTCTTTTATAACATTTGAAAAAAAACTTTTAATAAAACCTAAGCTTATAATTTTTTTTATTAAAGAGACTTCATACTTTGATGGCATTAATATTAAGGGAAATAGAAAAAATAAATAAATAAAATTTATTTTTTCTTTATCGTACTTTTTTAAGAATTTTGAATACAGATATTTCATCCAAATTAATTCCCAAAAGTAAAAAAAATTTGAATTTTCTTTCTTTGTTTTTTTTATTCTAGATTTATAGAACTCTGCACTCCATTGATAATTTAAGAAAGTTTGTCTTAAATTTGTTTTGGCAACAAATTTCAATTTTAAATATTTGAATACCTTTTTAACCATTTTTTCCTTATTTTTGATAAGATCATCAAAAGAGACAACTTTATGATTATTAAAATTTGTGGTTTTTATTGACTCTATACCAATATAATTTCTATAAAGACTTTTTTGGTAAGAGCTTAAATTCATTAAAAAAACATCAGTTTTGTTTAAATATTTTGAATTAATTTTATTAAGACTAGATCTAACTCTACCTGGTAAATTTTTTCTAATGTCACGATACATTGATATTACTTTCCCCTCGGGAAAGATTTTTAACATTTCATTTATAAAATCAGGATCATGTGCATGAAAAAATAATAATTTTTTTTTGTTAATATTCTGTTTAACACATGTGGCATAAGCTAAATGAATGCTTAATAGAAAGTTTTTAAAATTTATTTTTTCTCCCTTTGCTATATCTATGAATTCTTTACAAAATTCCTCTTTTTTTAAAAGTATTTTTTTTTTTTTACTTTTTCCCAATTTATTTAAATCACTACTACCTGGTAAAATCGAGGTATCTAGAAGTGATGGATGTCTAATTAAAAGTTCATTCAGGCATTTAGTCCAACTTGTAATTTTACTCTCTTTTTTCCATAATATCCAGTTAGGATACAAGTACATTAAAATATAAGAAGGGATCATTAATACCTCTCTAGATCCATCAATGTAAGATTGTAGCAATTTACTACCCGCGCCAATTCCAGTAGATAAAAAACAGATTTTTATATTTTTAAATTTTTTTGCAATCATTAATATCCTTAATTGTCATATCGTAGTTTAGTTTTAGTTTTCTAAATAAATAATTAAATTCTTTAAGTTTAAATATTTTGTTAACATTTGATGGCTGAGTTTTGACCTTGATTTTTTGTGCTTTTATTTTTAACCAATTTTTTTTTAATAGAACTTCAAATTCTTTTCGAGTCATTCCATAGATATCCCTTAAAGATAAGTTATTATTAGTTGCAATTTTTTTTTGAGTTAAAATAGGGCCTGCATCTAATTTTTTAGTAACTAGATGAATACTCACGCCAATAGGTTTTTTATAAAAAACACTAAAAAATATTGGTTTGCTACCTCTGCAATAAGGCAAATAAGAAGGATGAAAATTTATAATTTTGAACTTAAATATCTGACATATATCCTCATGGATTATAAATTTATATCTGTCTAAAATTATAAAATCTGGTCTTAATTTTTTTATATTTAGTAAACTTATTTTTTTACTGCAAACAATTACACTTTCACCAAAACCCTTAAGTATACGGGGTATTTCACCACCACGATATGTATTTTCCGATGTAAGATATAATACTCTCAAATTAAATTAATTATTATCTGTATGGTGATAATCTACACTCATGAAATATTACATAATCTGTGACTGGAACAGTCTGGTGTAATACATTTTTTTTCATTCGAAAAATAGGATTTTTATCATTTGATAACTCAATCGTTTTTGAAAGATTTTTATTTTTATCAAATATTTTAATCTTTAGTCTTCCGCTTATAATTTGGTAAATTTCGTCAGTTGAATTATGCTTATGAATCTTAAAGAAATTTTTTTTATTTAAAAAAATTATCATATTATGTAACGCGTCTTTTTTGTTACTATGCAAACATATTCTCACATTTTCATTTTGATTAAGTTGAGATAATAATTTCAACTGTTTGATCTTTTTTTTACTTAAAGTAAAATATTTTTCTTTTGGAAATATAGCTAAACTTTTTCCTTTTCTGTCAAATTTAAAATTTTTTGAATTAAAAAATTTCATAAAATTTGTTTACTAAAATACAGATTTTTTTTATTTGTCTAGTTGTAATTTTTTCATGTATCGGTAAAGATAATGTGTTATCTTTTATAAATACTCCATTAGTAAAGTTTTTTGTTTTATTAAATTGATTTTTTAATCCTGGGTGATCAGAAACTAAATATTTATGTTGTATCTTAGTTTCTATCTTTCTTTTCTTTAAAAAATTCATTAACTTATCTCTATGCTGAGCAATTATCTGAAAAGAGTAATAAATGTGCTGATAATTTTTTAATATTTTTGGTAAAACTATAAAATTGTTTTTAGCAAGAAAATTTTTATATAATTGAGCCTTAGATATTCTATTAGATATTTTTTTTTTTAGGGATTTAAAGTTGTATCTTAAAATTAAAGCATCCAAAGTATCGATTTTGTGATTAATTTCAGGGTAAATACAATATTCTTTATTAATTGTGCCTGCATAGCGTAAACTTAACAACTTTTTATAAATCTTATCATCGTTGGTGGAAACAAAACCAGCATCACCAATAGATGCAAAAACTTTCATAGGATTCATACTAAAACACGCAATATGGCCAAAGCTTCCTGCGGGAAGATTATTGAATTTAGCTCCAAAAGATTGAGCACAATCTTCGATTAAATAAATTTTTTTTTTTTTACAAATCATTCTTATTTTATCCATATTTTCTATTAGCCCAGTATAATGGACCATTATTAAAGCTTTAGTTTTTTTGTTAATTTTTTTCTCTATTAATTTATAGTCCAATAGATAATTGTTTTTCTCTAAATCAATTCCTATAGGTTCGCCACCTGCAACCTTTACGGCTGTAAATGTTGATAACCATGACAAACATGGAACTAAAACTTGATCATTTTTTTTTAAATTAATTGATTTCAGGGCTAGATATAATGCATTTGTTCCTGAACTAACACCTACAGTATATTTTTTATTGATTTTTTTTGAAACTAGATTTTCAATTTGTTCAACTTCTTTTCCAAGAATAAATTGTCCTGACTTAAGAAATTTTCTAAAAATTGCAATTTGATCTTCTATTACTTTTTTATTTTTAATACTCAAATCTTGAAATTTAATCATGATAATATTTAAACAGCCTAATTATAATTAATTAAAGAAAATAAATTCGTGATCTCCTGTATACTTAAAATTCTTGAATAACCAAAGCCACTCACTTGTGCTAAAAAAAGCCTGGCAAGTCAAAGCCCAACACTGTAAATTAAATAATTGTTTGTCGTTTTTAAAACTTTCAACCATTATGTATTTTTTTTTTCCGACTCTCTCTATTTCTTTTAAGGCTTTACTTAAATCAAATATTTTCAAGTTATGAAGTGTCCCAAGAGAAATAACTAAATCAAAGTAGTTATGCCTGAACGGGTACTTTTTTTCAGCTTTATGATTTATGAGTTTAAGATTTTTATTTTTAAAACCATTAATTAAAGCATAATTTGATACATCTATACCAATAACTTCTAAATCTGGTTGAATAATTAACATTTCTCTTAATAGAAATGATTTTCCGCAACCAACATCTAAAACTTTTGAACCAGCTTTCAATTTATAGAGTTTTATTAATTTTTTTGCTAAATTTTTCCATCTTCCTGGAATATATTTATAACCTCCATAACCATATTTTCTTTTTCCATCCCAATAATCTTTCTCATACTTTTTTGCAATTTTCATACAATGAACTTTATTATTTATCATTCTCTGTAAATAGTTTCTTTTAGTTGAGTTATGAAGTTGAGAAATAAATTTTTTTTCCATTAATAAAATTAATTAAATTATTTTTTTGAATTAGCTAAAGCAAAAATGTAATGAGACATTTTATCATATCCTGTATGTAGAACCTCATCATTCATAGAAAACATGTAAACATTATTGAAAAATTTCATTAATAAGTTTTTTAAATCTTTTTTGGATTTACAATTAACATGCCCTATTTTTGATAGTTTCGATGCATATTTTTGACTTTCTATAGTTGGCATACCAATTATTAATGTTCCATTCTTTTTTAAAGATTTAAGAATATTTTTTAAGAACTTGCTTTCTTTATTTTTGTCAATATGTTCAAGTACATCTAGACTATAAATTCCGTCAAACTTTTTTTTTATATTACTTTCTAAAAAATTATGCTTAAAATAATTAATATTCTTAAAACCTAACTTCTTAAAAGATTCTAAATTTTCATCTAAAATATCGGTTAATAATAATTTTTTACAGTTTTGTTTAACTATTAAACTTTTAAAGCCATCACCAGCACCAACTTCTAAAACATCTTCATACCCCTCAAACATTTTTGCAACAAATTTATATCTGCTTAGAGTGAATCCCAATCTTTGAGGATCATTGATGTATGCAAGACTTGTTCTGATACCTAAATTGAGATCTTTTTTTTCTTTAAGAATAATCTTCATTATTTTTTTGTCAGTTTTCATTTTAGGCAAATTTATATTTGGAATTGATATTGTTTTTGCATAATAACATTTTTAATATCCCAGATTTCTTCTATTAAGTTTTTTGTTTCACTATTATATTCTTTGTTTTCTAACGCAAAAAATATTTTTTTATTTCTTTTTTTAAAATTTTTAAATATTTCCATTCTTAATTTTTTTTGAGTAGGTAATTGAAACATAGAGTACATGACTATTCCTTCTAAATTATTTAATTCTGTAGAGAGTTTTTTTAAAACTAAGAAAGAATTTTCCATCGCGTGCTCTGTCGAGCTTAATATATAATGAAATTTATTTTTGCTACAAAAATCTCTAATACATAAATTTTGAATATTTTGAGGCACTCTTTCTCCAACAAATACTCTGCTGCTAATATAACCTTTTAATTTAAGCATGTATTTTCAAAATTTAGGTAATTTATATTTCATTCCAATTTTAGATGCGGGTCTTAAAGTAATCGGTTCAAAAAACTCTCCTATTTTTTTATCTCCGTAGGGTGAGAAGATACTTTTAAATCTACAATTCATTGAGAACCTGGTTTCATTTGTTTTGTTTAAAACGTTTCCGTGAGGAAGAGTTTGATTGAAAAGTAAGACTTGACCAAATTTTATTTTGATCCATTCAAAATCTTTTTTCAATAAGTCAAAAATTTTTTTACTATTATTAATCTTTTTTTTTTCAGTTATCTTTAAAAAGTTTTTGTATTTATTTGCAGGCAGTATAAACATACTCTTGGTGTCCCTGCAGTCTACTAATGGTATCCATACGACTGTTTCATACGCTGAGTCACCGGACCACGTGTCTGCGTGAATATCCAAAAGAGATTCGTCATCTTTTGGCATTTGTATACTGAGATTAAGATTTTTTTGCATCATTAATTCATTCCCACTTATCATTTCAATAAACGGACTTGATGCTTTAAAATAATGAAACCTTATATTTTTTATATTATTCAAATTTTTAAAGATCTTTAGCCTAAAACTATTAATATTTTTTTTTTTTATAAATTTATGTAAATTATTAAAAGGATCTTTTTTCTCTTTTTTTAAATTTTTATCCTCTTTTAAGATTAAGTTTTTAATATTATCTTTTAAAAAGTTTAATGAGTCTATATTTCTAACGTCAAAAATACAAAAACCTTTATAAAAATAATCTTTAAAAAATTTTGTTTCTTCTTTACTAAAAAAACTTTTCATTCATTACCATTTTTTTCCAATTAATTTGTCTGTTTTAAGACTTATAAATGCTGGTCCCATATTTAGCGAACAATTTATAACTGCTTTCTCCGTTTCTTCACTGTTTTTAGGAAAATAACTCTTAATATTTTTAAACATACTCATTAATTTTTTTGCATCTAATTCTGCATGAGTTGGTCCAAGATTAGGATAGTCAGCATATCCAACTAGTTTAACATTAGCTTTTTGATGATCAATATCCAGTTTTATTTGTTCAAAAGGTCTCTCAATTAAAAATGGAGTAATAGTATAAACCCAGGGTTTTAATCCCTCTAATGACATTCCAGAAGCTGCACCGATTAAACTTTGTTCGCAAATTCCCATGTTAAAAAATCTTTTAGGATTTTCTTTTCTGAAATCATCAAAAATACCATATCCAATATCCCCAACAAGCAATACTATCTTTTTATCTTTTTTTGCTAAATCGTTTATTAACTTTCCAAATCTTCTTCTCATTTTATTCCAAGTCTTTTTTTTCCAATATCAATTTCTTTGCCTTTTAGTTGTCTTGCGTGCCACACTGGATCGTTTTCGAACTCTAAAATGCCCTTACTTTTTATAGTATGTAATATTAGGACATTTGGCCTTCCATTTTTTTTTATCTTTTTAAAACCTTTATTGATTGAATTAAATGAATGTCCATTCTTTATTTCAATACAGTTGGCGTTAAACGCCTGAAGTTTTTTTGCTAAATTTTCTAAAGGTAAAGCATCTTTAATTTTTGATAGTGCTTGTATTTTATTATAATCAATAATTATAATAAGGTTATCTAAACTATGTTTTGAAGCAATTAAAAGTGACTCCCATGTTGTGCCTTCTTGGCACTCTCCGTCACTTATCATTACAAAAATTCTTCCCTTAAATTTTTGTTTTTTTTTTGCAAATGCCATCCCTGTAGCGATAGGCAACCCATGGCCTAAACTGCCTGTTGTGCAAAAAATACCGTTTTTTTTATCTATCTCTAAGTGAGTTGTAAAATGGGGATTAAATTTTTTTTCTTTTAGTAAAATACAAAGCGGAAAGGATGCATGAGATTTACTCAAAATAAATTTATCATTTTTTTTCAAAATTCTCTCATAAACAAAAATTAAAGACTCGATCATTGAAAAACTGCCTCCTAAATGGGCTTCTCCTTTTTCAATAAACTTAAGAAATGTTTTTTTTCTTAAACTTAAAGCCTTTTTTTTTAATTTTTCTATGGTCATAAGATTATTTCAATTGAAGGCTATTCATTCTTTTAATATTAAAAAATTTTTCATCAATTAATGTGTTCTTTAGAATTTTGTTATCAAAAGCATATTTTAAATCTCTTACAGCATCTTCTATTGTTTTTTTTGCTGAGAAACCTAAAACCTTTTTTATTTTTTCTGAGGAAATATGATATGATCTATTGTCGTTAGTTTTTACTACTTCAGTTATAACATCTTCTCCGATTACTTTTTTGACAGTACTAGCAAGATCTATAACCTTTTGATTTTCATAACCTGCATTAAAAACTTGCCCTGCCACAATTTCCTTATCTGCTTCAATTAATAATTCATAAACTCTTGCCATATCGTCTATATGGATATTTGGCCTTAATTGCTCTCCTCCATAAACTAAAATTTTTCTTTTATGATATGCCAAATTAGTAAGAATATTTACAACTACATCAAGTCTTTGTCTTGGGCCAAATCCACAGACTGTTGCGGGACGTATAATAGTTGTGGTAAAATAATTACTTTGATAGTTAAGTAAAATATCTTCGCAATTTGCTTTGAACTTCGAATAATCTGTTAATGGCTCCCGAGATTGTGTCTCATCAACATTTTTAATATTTTTAATGCCGTAGACAGAAGATGAAGAGGCATAAATAAAACTTTCTACGCCGCATTCTTTGGAAATTTTCACGAGTGGTTCAAATGCCTTAAAATTAATAGTTTCCCCTAATTTTGGATTTAACTCAAAACTTGGATCATTAGAAATACAGGCTAAATGAATAACCGCATTGTGACCGGGAATTAATTTTTTTAACAATTTTTTATCTCTTATGTCTCCTTCAATAATTTTTAAGTTTTTATTTATTTTTAGAACATCTGATCCATAAATCATTAGGTCTAGAACTGTAACTTCATATCCTTTTGAAATTAGATATGGGGTTAAAACAGATCCAACATAACCAGCTCCGCCAGTAATAAATATTTTTTTCATAATTATTTTAAAACTCTTGAAATAAATTTGAGTAAAGCAATCTTATTAATATCTTTTTTGTTTGCAAATGATTGAACTGAAATTGCTGCTGCTAAAGAGCCAATAAATAATGCAAGCAATCTATCAGTTTTATTTTTTAGTAAGGCAGAAATGAAAGCTAACATTGTATCACCAGCACCAACTTTATCTACTGCACCTTTGCTAAAAGCCTCGATATGATCTATTTTTTTTATTTTTTTTGATAAAATCTTTGAGCCCTTGTTTCCTTGCGTAACAATTAAATTGTGTGGATTATTAGTTCTAATAAACTCATTCATAAGTTTTTCTATATTGTCATTTTTATTTCTCAATTCATATCGGATTTCATTTTCATTAATTATACAACAATCTGATTTCTTATAATTTTTCAATGTATGAAATCCTAAATTTGCAGAATTAATTTGGGCATTAATAGCAAGATATTTTGATTTTTGAACTAAAGAGGAGGCAATTTTTTTTGTAATTAACCCGTGACCATAATCTGAGACAATAACTAAGTCATGTTTTATAATTTCCTTATGTAACATTTTTAAAAATTGCATTTCCTCCATTTTGTTTAATAAATCACCGTTAATCTTATTTAATCCAAAAACTTTATTAAACGTAACCGAGTCTAAATATTTTGTTTTCACAATAGTCGGAGAGTTTTTTTTATATATAAAATTAAATTTAATTTTTTTATTTAACTTTTTTTTTATAAATCGCAAATATTCTTTATGCTCACCTAAAGCAGATAAAACCGTAACGTTTTTACAAAAAGGTGAAATATTTCTTGCTATTGCTAATGAACCTCCAAGATATTCTTCGAATTTATTCTCTTTAAAAACTAAAATTGGATCTTTGCCTGACTTTCCAAGAGGTTCACAAAAAAAATATCGATCAATAATAGTCTCACCAATTACTAAAACTTTTAGTTTTTTGATTTTATCTATTTCATTTTGAATTTTTTCTAAATTGAAAGATTTTTTAATTTTTTTTATTATTTTTTTTTGATTTAACGATAAATCATTTGAAGTTTGATTAATTAATGAGCTTGAACTATGAGTTAATTCATTAGTGAATACGACTTTACCATTAACTTTTTTTAACTCTCTAATTTCATTTTTTATTTCACCAGTAATGTCATCGTTGTAGTCTTTGTAATCTTGACCTTTGCAATATATATTTGGTTTTATTTTTCTTATAATATTTGCTGCTGTGGAATTATTATTTATTGAAACGAAATCAACCGAACTTAGTGCTGCTAATGACTCGCTTCTTAAATTTTGATTAAATAATGGTCTTCCTGGTCCTTTGTTTACATAAGTGTCAGGTGTCAGTGTAACTACAAGTATATCGCCTAATTCTTTGGCTTTTTTTAGGTGTTTTATATGTCCTATATGTAGTAAATCAAATACACCATGACATAGGACAATTATTTTTTGCTTTTTTTTTAAAATTTTTATTTTTTTTTGGAGTGTTTTTAAATCTAAAATTTTTTTTAACATAAAATTTAGTTTATTTTAAAAGCTTAAACCAGGTTTTAGTTGCTTTTTTGATCAAATTTGGTGTCCATACAGGCGCATTTGACCAGTGATGAATGTTTTTTAAAAGCTCTGTCACTCCAGCTTTTATTGAAACTTTTGGTTCCCAGTTTAATGCTTTCTTTATTTTCTTAATATCTGCTTTTGATCGATCTGGCTCACCTGGTCTTTTAGGTACATTTATTTTGGGACCTCCTACAATTTTGGCAATTTCATTAACTGACACTTCTTGTCCGCTTCCTAAATTGAAAATTTTACCTTTAAGTCCTTTCATAATTGCAGCCTTATAAATAGCGTCTACCAAATCTGAAACATGAATAAAGTCTCTTGTTTGTTTTCCATTTCCTACGATAGTTAAAGGTTGATTTGAAATTTTTTGTGCTAAAAATACTCCAAATACAGCGCCATATGCACCAGTAGTTCTTGATCTTAGCCCATAAACATTGAAAAATCTTAAAGATAAGTTTGGCATATTATATACTCTAGCCCAGTGCATAACAATTTCTTCTCCTAAAAATTTTGTTAACGCATAAGGATATTGTACATCAATTTTAGCAGTTTCTTTTGTTGGGTATCTTTTTGGTATTCCATAACAACTAGCTGAAGCTGCATAAATAAACTTTTTGATTTTTAAATTTTTACATGCTTTTAAAACATTAAGAGTACCAGCAACGTTAGCTTCAAAATATTTCTCTGGATTTTCAATACTGGGCACAATATCAGCTAAACCAGCAAGATGAAAAATATATGAGTGACCTTTGAGGATTTTCTCAAGTTTTTTTGAATTTGAAATATCTTTTTTTAAAAATTTAACATTTTTTTTATTGTGGTGAGATAAGTTACTTATTCTACCCGTACTTAAGTTGTCTATGACAGTTACATGATGTCCTTTTTTTACAAGTTTATCAACTAAATTGCTACCTATAAAGCCTGCTCCACCAGTTACTAAAGATTTAATTTTAACCACAGCTCCGCACTTTGCAATTTTCATTTATTTGCAATTTATTTAAATATATTGTCATTTTTTTAAATAGGAAAATATAAATATTTATCTTTTTTTATTCTATAAGATTTACTTCCTATTAAAAACTCAATCTGTTTTTGCGTTTCTTTAATAATGCTAAACACTAAATTAGTGAACGGCCCTGATGAAAATTTAAATTTATCATTTTTTACAAAGTCAAAAAATTCTTGTTTTAAATAGCCTTCTGAATTCTCAAAATTTTTACATTTAAATATGAAATTTTCTAGCTCTTTTTGATTACTTAGTGAATTATTTAAAACAAATTTGACTCCCTTTGTAAAATTCAAATTATTCAACTTATCTTTTTTTGTAAAGTCGTTACTAAAGATAAAAATATAATCATTTAATAAACTTACTTCTTTTTCAAAAAGTTTATTATTTTTAAAATAATTAATTAATATTTTTGGGCTATAAAGAATTGAGCTTTTAAATAATGATTTAGTTTTGCTTTTTAATTCAGAAAGTTTATTTTTTTTATATTTTACAACTACCCACATAAGTTTTAATTATTTTTACTTTCAAGTTCTGCTTTTAATTCATCATATTCTTGAATTTTTCTTTTCATGAAATTAACAGTTAATTTTGTTTTAGCTGCAATTCCTTTCGGGGTTAAAATATAAAGGTATCCAATTTTATTTTGATTTTTTTTAAAGTTATTTAGTTTTACTAAACCCTTTAATTTTAATTCTTTTAAACAATAATTTAACTTACCGAGGCTAAAGCCTAAGTTATCTGCTAACTCTCTTTGCGGAGCATTCGGGTTTATATGAACTTTTCTTAAAACCTTAAATTCATCATCACTTAAATTTTTGTTCATTATTTGAACATATTGTTCAATAGTTGAACTGTCAAGAAATGATTCCTTATTTAATTCTTTATTTTATTCTTTATTTTTATTATAAAATAGTAAAAAACAATTGTTTATTTTACGATAATTGGGATTTCTTAATGAAAACTAAAAAAATTCTTTCAAATTTCGCAATTCAATTTGATGAATTGATAAGAATTGTTATTAAAATTTCTAAAAAAAATTTTTTAATTATAACCGGTAAAATCTTCATTATCTAACATATAAAAAAATGAAAAAAATTAAAATATTTTGCACTTTAGGTCCAGCAACACTGAATAAAAAGTTTCTAAAGTTTGCTCAATTTCAAAAAGTAGATCTGGTTCGATTAAATATGTCACATTTAAGTATAGTTAATTTAAAAAAAAATATTAATTTCATAAAAGAAAATTCAAGATTAAACATTTGCTTGGATACAGAGGGAGCACAAATAAGAACAAAAATTAAGAAGAAAATCTTTATAAAAAAAAATCAAAAAATAAGGATTTTTAAAAATAAAAATTTTCATTTATACCCCTCAGATGTGTTTCAAAAATTAAGGGTAAATGATACTTTGGAACTTGGCTTTAATGAATTAATTATTAAGATTATTAAAAGAAAAATAAATTTTTTTGAGGCAAAATGCACAAGGCAAGGACTTCTTGAGGCTAATAAAGGAGTACATTTAGTTAATAGACAAATTAAATTAAATTTTTTAACAACTAAAGATTATAAGGCAATAGAGCTTGCAAAAAAATTTGAAATAAAAAATTATGCTCTATCGTTTACGAATTCGGTAAATGATATTACAAAATTTAAAAAATTGATTCCTAAAGCAAATAAAATTTATAAAATTGAAACTTCTAAAGCTCTAAAAAATTTTAAACTTCTCAAAAAAAAAGGTACTGAGTTTTTAATTGATAGAGGAGACTTGTCAAAAGATATTTCTATAGAAAAAATTCCTCGTGCTCAAAGAATGTTGTTTGAGAAAAAAGATAAAAATAATAATATTTATATAGCAACAAATCTTTTAGAAAGCATGATTAATGCATCTCATCCTACTCGAGCGGAAGCTAATGATGTTTATAATTCGATAGAAATGGGTGCTGCTGGACTTGTGCTAGCTGCAGAAACTGCTATTGGAAAACACCCTGAAGATTGTATTATTTTTCTTAAAAAAATAATAAGCCTATCTAGACAAAAAAAAATTAAATTTTAATATGAAAATCTTAATTATGGGTTTACCGGGTTCAGGTAAAACAACTTTGGCTAACAAATTAAAAAAAAAATTGAATGCTGGATGGATAAACGCAGATAAAGTGAGAGAAAAAAATAATGATTGGGATTTTTCAAAAGATGGTGTTTTAAGACAGTCAAAAAGAATGGGTTTGCTAGCTGATAAACTTAAGAGTGAGTTTGTAATTGCAGATTTTATCTGTCCTTTTGAAAAAGGTAGAATGTTATTTAAAGCAGATTACACTATTTGGATGGATACTATAAAAGAAGGTAGATACTCAACATTTGATAAAAATTTTGAGATTCCAAAAAAATATAATGTAAGGATTAAAAGCAAAGATATTAATTTAGATGAGATAGTGTCAGATATAAAAAAAATAAAATTCGATAATCAAATTCTTTAAATATTGTTTGGTGAGTGATTCTTTTTCTTTAAATAGTAGTAATTAGTTCAATTTTAATAAATCATTTTGAAATTCAATATAAGTATGATCTTTAAAATTTTTTTTAAGCACTGATTTATTTTCATTAAAGTTTTTATAAAAGTAGTAAAACTTGAATTCATTATTTTGATTTAGAATTGATTTATCTTTATTTTCAATAGATTTGTTAATTTCTTTAAATTTTTTAAAATTATTTTTTGCATTAAAATCTCCACTTATATTAAATTTTGTTAAACCATTTAAAATACTTGGTGTTAAGAAAATAATAAGAATGAAAGCGGAAATATATTTTTTTTTATAATTCCAAAAATCTGTAATAATTTTAGAGATTAAAAGCGCAGATGTAACAGAGAGTGCAATGCTTAGGTTGGTCCTCGCATAGATTAAAGTATAAACCATCAATACAAATAAATAGAATAATAAGAAAAACTTATAATTTTTTAGAACTTCTTTTTCTTTTAAAAATATTACGAGATAAGAGCTAAAAATTAGTGAAATAATGAAGAAAATAAAAATAATTTTATAATAATTATTCTTCAAAAAAATTTTTGTGAATTGCATAAATTCGTAATTCTTAATAACATTTTCTAGTTGAGATAAGTTGACTGACTTTAAGATATTATCAGTAAGCTTAAAAAAGTACCCCTTTACATTTCTTGGAGCGTAGGTCGATTTATAAAAATAGATTTCACTTTTGTTATCTTTATTAAAAATATTTTCATATTTGCTTTCATAATTTAAGTTTACTCTGTCAGATAAAATTTTAAGTGGGTGAGAAAAAAGTATTAAGTTAATTACAAGAAAAAAAAGTAAAGGAAATACTATAATAAAGATATTAAAAAAATTAAGTAAATAATTTTTTTTCAAGAAATAAAAAAACATGTAAATAAAAAGGTTAATTAAAATATAAATCAACGACCCTTCTGATAATGAAACGCTCAAGAAAAGAGACACTAAGTAAGAAAAAATTAATAATGTTTTTTTTAGATTATTTTTTTCTACAATAAAAAAAATTAAAATGTACAAACTTAATAATCCTAAAAAAGCATTAAAAATATGAGAATAATAAACACCCCAAGATAGACTGTCCAAGCTAATACTATAATTAACAGTAAATAAAATTGATGTTAAAGCTGCAAAAATAGAGTTGTTAAATAATTTTAAGGTTATTTTAAATAAAATAATGCTAGTAAAAAAATAAAACATAACAACTATAAAGTGCCATGTTGCGTAACTTTCTGGAATAAATTGATTAATTAAAATAAATAAAGGAACAAATCTTGGTGGTTGATTTTCAATAAAAAATGTTTTGTCTTGTATTAAATTATATAGTTTTGCACCAAAAATATAACCATAATCATCTGATACCCAGGAATTATCTTTGGTCAGAATGAAAAAAACAATATTTATTAAAAATAAAATTAAATATAAGTATAAAAAAAAAAATTTATTTTTGGATATGAATGGTTGCATAAAACTTAAATTACTCTTGGCGATGGTAAAGGGATAATAAATTTTCCTTTATAACCCTTATTTTTAATTTTCTTTATTAAATCTTTATGTATATGCCAAGAAAGAATTAAAAGATAATCTGGTTTTCTCTTAAAAATTTCTTTCTCATTCATTATTGGAATTTTTGTGCCAGGCAAATAGTAACCAATTTTGTGTGATCCATCAATTTCACAAATACATTTGATCAGATCATTATCTAAACCGACATAATTGACTAAAGTAGTGGCTCTTGAAGGAGCTCCTACTCCATAAATAATTTTTTTCTTTTCATGAATAGATTTTAGCAATGAATATAATTTTAATTTTGATGAAATAACCGAATGTTCAAATTTTAATAAATTTTTTTTATTTATATATTTTTTCTCTAAACGTAAAATGTATTTGACGCTATTTTGAATTTTGAAATATTTGCTTTTTGCTGCATAAACTCTTATGGAGCCACCATGTGTATCTATTTCTTTGGCGTGAATAATTGTTAAACCATATTTTTTAAATATGTGTTTTAAACTATTGAGAGTGTAATATCTCAAATGCTCATGATAAATCGTATCATATTGAAGAGTTTTTAGTAAACTTAAAAAATAATGGGACTCAGAAATAAAAATACTTTTATTATGCATTAATTTCAAAATGTTCCTCATTAAATCGTCTATATTATCAATATGAGCAAAAACATTTGTAGCGGTGATTATTTTAGCCTTTCCTTTAGATTTTAATATTTTATTTACAGAAGTTTTATCAAAGTATCCAAGTATAGTTGGTATTCCTCTTTTGATTGCTATCCTGCCAATATTTTCTGGGGTAACACCTTGGACTTTAAAATCTTTGAAATTGCTTAAAAGGTTGCCATCATTTGATCCAATGTCAACGATCAAATCTTTTCCTTTATTTAAATCAAAAAGATTTAATACCTCTAATGAAAGATCTCTAAAATTTTCTCTTAAAATTTTTGTTGTGCTGCTAGTGTACGGATAAGATTTTGGAAATAATACTTTTTTATCAACAATATTATTAATCTGAAACAATTTAGACGAGGGGGAATAAACCAAGTCCGTTGGGAAAAAATACTCAAAACTTCTTTTTGAGTTAATCTTTTCCATTTGATTAACTCCAGGCAAAAAGCCTAACGATAGTATTTTAATTAAGTCTTTTTTGTTGGAAAACTGACATTTGTTAATTATTTTCGAAATTTTTTTCATAGAATTTTTTTAATTTTTTTAGGTCTCTTTTTTTTGAAAAAACCTTTGTTAAATGAATTGTAGAAAAATAATACCCAGATTTAATTTTTTTATATATACAAGAGTATGGTGCTATTGTGCAAAAATCACCAACTTCAGCCCCTGGCAAAATAATTCCAAAAGGTCCAATTATTGAAGCTTTTCCTATTAATATTTTTTTAGATATAGATTTGCAAAAATTTTTTCTCTGAATTCTATTAAAAGTTCCTCCTGAGACAGGGGTATTATAGTAATCATCAGACTCTGTAAAAATCTGACAAAAATTAGATAATGTTGAAAAATTTTCTAAAAAAATCCCTTGGTTTCCACCTGATAATGTGCATCCTCTAGCAATATGAACATTAGATCCAATTTTGATCTTACCTTTTAATACTACATCATCATCAATTCTTACATTATTACCCACAACACATTTTAAATTATAAGCTTCAATTTTTTTTGAAATTTTACAATTTCTCCCTATTTTAATTAATCCTAATTTTTTTTCTTGGTTTTTGTTTAAATAATTAAGCATATTATAATTTTAATTTTATTTTCTTTTAATATATATCTATTTTCAAGTAAATTAGTTTATCAAATGATCTATAAAAACACTATATCAATAGTTGGTGGAGCCGGACACATTGGTTTTCCATTAGGTTTAGCGTTTGCTAATAAAGATTTTTTTGTAAATTTAATTGACCTTAATAAAAAAAATTTAAACAAAATAAAAAATGGGCTGGTCCCTTTTTATGAACTTGGTGCAAAAAAAATTTTAGATAAATGTTTAAAAAGAAATAAGCTTTTTTTTTCAAGTGATTTATCGACAATTTTAAATAGTAAGTTTGTAATTGTTTGCATAGGTACTCCAATTAATAAAAATTTAAAACCTAGAACAAAAGAATTTTTTAATTTTTTTTCAAAATTATTCCAGTTTGTAAATAGAAATCAAATAATAATAATTAGAAGTTCGGTCTACCCAGGAATAATTGACGAAATTGTTAAAAAGCATGGAAGAGTTAATAATAATATTTCTTACTGCCCTGAAAGAATTGTCCAAAGTAAAGCTTTAGTTGAACTACCATCTTTACCTCAAATTATTTCAGGCATAACGAAAAGATCCATAAGAGAATCTAGTAAAATATTTAAAAAAATTTGTGGTAAAATATTATTTGCAAAAATAAAAGAAGCAGAATTTATAAAATTATATTCTAATGCTAATAGGTATATAAATTTTGCAATTGCAAATCAGTTATATTTGATGTGTGAAGAATATAATGTTAATTTTAAAAAAGTAAGAACTCTAATGAGATATGGGTATGAGAGAAATTTAAATCTACCGGGCTCAGGTTTTTCTGCAGGCCCTTGTCTTTTAAAAGACACTATGCAACTTTCCTCTTTTTTTAAAGGAAATTTTGGCCTTGGCCAGGCGGCTATGCAAGTAAATCAAAAGAGCATGATTAATTTAGTGGTTAATAGATTAAAAAAAATAAAAAATTACAAACAAATGACCATTGGAATTTTAGGAATTGCTTTCAAGGCTGAAACCGATGATATAAGGGACTCATTATCAATATTATTAATAAAAAAGTTAAAAAAACTTAAGTTAAAGTCTATTTATAGTGATGTTTATTACAAAGATAAAAAATGTTATGACCAAAAAAAATTAATTAGTAAATCAGATATTATTATTATAGGCGCTCCACATAAAAAGTATAAAAAAATTAATTTTCAAAAAAATAAAAGAATAATTGACGTTTGGGAAGAATTTATTAATTAACGTGAGCAAAATTATTTTAGCAAGACCAGTAATAGATATTTTAAAAACAAAAAAAATATTAAACAAAGTTTTAAAAAGTAATTATATTAATGAGGGAAATCAAACTAGAGAATTTGAAAAAAAAATCTGCAAATTATTAAAAATAAAGTACGCGGTTACAACAACTAGTGGAACAGTAGCAATTTTTCTCGCTTTGAAAGCAGCTGGCATTAAGAAAGGAGATGAAGTAATTATCCCCAATATTACTTTTCCTGCGACGGCTAATGCGGTGGATATGGCAGGAGGTAAAGTAGTTTTAGCAGACGTAAATCCAACAAATTTGTTGATAGATGAAAAATCTTTAATAAAAAAGATTAATCGTAAAACTAAATTTATTATTCCAGTTCATATATCTGGTAGAGGTGGAAATATAAGAAAAATTGTAAGTTTGGGCAAAAAAAAATCAATAAAAATAATAGAAGATGCCGCGGAAGCATTGGGGTCTAAAAACCTAGGAAAAAATCTTGGAAGTTTTGGAATAGCGGGTTGCTTTTCATTTGCGCCAAATAAAATTTTTACCACTGGTCAAGGCGGTATAGTAGTAACAAATAATTTTAAATTATTTAACAAACTTAAGAGACTTAAAGATCAAGGTAGGGAAGGCCCAACTACGGGAGGTGAGGATAAATATGTCTCAATTGGATATAATTTTAAATTTACTAACTTACAATCATCTCTTGCATTATCACAAATAAAAAATTTTAATTGGAGAATGCAAAAATTAAGAGATATTCATAAATTTTACTTAAAGAACATTTATCAAAATAAATATTTTAAAATAATTAACTTTAATATCAATGAAGGAGAACTACCTTTATGGACCGATGTGTGGTGTTTAAATCGAAACAAATTATTTAATTATTTAAAATCGAAAAACATTATTTGTAGGTATTATTGGAAACCTATAAATACTTGTAAACCTTATAGATCATCTTTTAAAGGTTTGTTAAACTCAAAAAAAATTCAAAAAAAAATGATGTGGTTACCCTCATCTTTAGATATGAGTATAAAAGAGCAAAAAAAGGTTTGTGAAAAAATCAATCTTTTTTTCTCAAAAATGAGATAATGAAAAAAGAGTTATCAATTATTTTGCCAATATTTAATGAGAGAGATAGTCTGCCCATCATGGTTAGGCTATTAGACTCATCTATAAATTTTAAAAAAGAGATAATTATTGTTTATGACTTAGAAAATGATAACGCTATAGATGTAGCCAAAGATCTTGTTAATGAGTTGGAAGATGTGAAATTAGTTCATAATAAAATTGCGCCTGGAGTAAGATTTGCAGTTGAAGCAGGTGTAAAAAAAGCTAATTATGACGTCATTTTAATAACAGCAGTAGATGAAATTTTTCCAATTATAGCGATTGATAAAATGATATCGCATTTAATAAAGAATGATTTAGATTTTTTAAGCGGAACAAGATACTCAAAAGGTGGTGTTCGTTTAGGAGGCTCTGTAATAGGTTCGATTTTTTCTAGACTTGCTAATAATCTTTTTAAATTGTTTACAAGTATTCCCCTATCAGATTGCACTACTGGAATAAAAATGATGAAAAAAACTGTATGGGAAACAATTAAACTTGAGTCTAAGCCAATAGGGTGGGCTTATACATTTGAATTATCAATAAAAGCATACCTAAAGGGTTTTAAAATAGATGAATACCCTCTTAAATCTGTAGATAGATTATTTGGCGGATCCTCAACATTCAAGTTTGGCCCATGGTTAAAAGAATATTTAAGATGGTTTATTTGGGGTATAAAAAAAATTAAGAATGGGAAGTAAAAAAAATTTTTTAGTTACTGGAGGTACGGGTTTTTTAGGTTCAAATATTTGTGATCTCTTAGTTAAGCAAGGACATAAAGTTACAATATTTGACAACAATTCAAGGGGAGGGTTAAAAAAAATAAAAAAATTTAAAAAAAAAATAAAATTTATAAAAGGAGATATAAGGGATAAAAAAAAGGTATATAAAAGTTTAAATAATATTAATGCCGTTATTCATCTTGCGTATATTAATGGTACAAAATATTTTTATCAAAAACCAGATTTAATTTTAGATGTAGCAATCAAAGGATTAATAAATATTTTCGATGGATGTAAAAAATATAAGATTAAAGAACTTTACTTAGCTTCAAGTTCGGAGGTCTACCAAACTCCTATAAAAATCCCTACTACTGAAAAGGAGCCATTAAAAATTCCCGATATTTATAATCCAAGATATTCTTATGGTGGTGGCAAGATACTTACTGAGTTGGTAGGAATAAATTATGGAAAAAAATTCTTTAAAAAACTAATAATTTTTAGACCTCATAATGTTTTTGGACCTGACATGGGTAACGAACACGTAATTCCAGAATTTATAAATAGAGCAAAAAAATTAAAAAATCATAAATTTAAAATTCAGGGTACAGGTAATGAAAAAAGATCGTTTATATATATAGATGACTTTGTGAATGCTTTTGGTAGAATTTTAAAAAAAGGCAAGCATTTGAACATTTATAATATAGGCACTAACGAAGTAATTAGCATTAAAAATCTTGCAAAATTAATTACGCAACTTTTAAAAAAAAATATTAAAATTATGCAAACTCCCTTGCAAAAAGGTGGAACCATAATTCGTAATCCAGATATAAAAAAGATAAAAAAATTAGGATTTAAACCAAAAATTAACTTAAAAAAAGGACTGCAACTTATATTGATGAATGCAGTTAAAAAAATTTAATAAAAAAATTTCTAAAAATTTTTTTCTTTAATAAAATATTCTGGTCTTTTTTTATTATCCTCAATAAGTAGTAAAATATATTTACCTAATATAGAAAGAGCTACGAGATTCATGCTTCCAAAAAACATGAGCAAGATTGAGGTTGTAATCCAACCTGGAGGTATCTTGAGATTTTCAAAAATAAAATAAATTGATATTAAATAAATGATATAAAAAAAACATAAAATAGAAATGATAAATCCAAACCAGAACAGAAAAATTATTGGGGCCCTGCTGTAATTAAATATACCTTCAAGCGCAAAACCTAAATATTCATTTTTAGAAAATTTTGAAATACCTGATTTTCTCTCATCAACTGAGTATTCAACGAAACAACTTTCAAATCCTGTAAAATTTAAAATTCCCCTTAAAAAAGTTTTTTTCTCTGGAAAATTTTTTATTTCTTTAACTACTTTAGTGTCAATTAAGCAAAAATCTGACTGTCCCTCAAAAAGTTTTAATTTTGTAAATCTATTTATCAACTTGTAAAAAACTGATGAAAAAAATTTTTTCCACCATCTTGCGTCTTTATCATTTATTTTTTTTGTTTTTATTATATTGAATCCTTCTTTCCACTTTTTTATAAATTGTTCAATAACTTCTGGTGGTTGTTGTAAATCTGCATCGATAATAACTAAGGTGTTGTTTGTATTGTTTATTCCAGACCAAATTCCACCTTGATGACCAACATTCTTTGTTAGGCTTATATATTTAATATTTTTGTTATTTTCACAGATCTTTTTTATTATGTTCAATGACTCATCTGTGCTCCCATTGTCAACAAATATAATTTCGAATTGCTCATTTAATTTATTTAATGTTGTTTTAATTCTTGCATGAAGTTCGATTAGGGTATGCTCCTCATTATAAACTGGAGTAATTATGCTAATCATATTTTGATAGATTATTAAAAGAACCTGATTTCATATAAACATTTAAAAATTTTTTGTACCAATTTATTGTAACTTGAAGACCAGTATTAAAGTCTACTTTGTTTTTAAAATTAATTTTCTTAATAAAATTATTGTTTGCTTGCATTTTCCAAATCTCATTTGGTCTGTATTTCAATCCTCCAAAGTTTATTTTGGACTTAGACTTGGTCAAATATTTAATCTTATTTATTAAATTTTTAATAGAAATTGGTTCGTTTGAACCAATATTTATCGGTTCTGGGTGATTTTTAATTTTTTGATTTAAATGCAATATTGCCCCGACAATATTTTCAACATAGTTAAACTCTCTCGTTTGTTTACCCTGTGTAGCTTTAATATGTTCTCCTTTCAAACACTTAATTATTATTTCAGGTATTATAGCTTTTTCACTTTGATATGGGCCAAATGTATTGAAAGGTCTTAAAGATAGTAAATCAAAATTTTTTTCTTTGCACTTAATCTTTGCATATAACTCACTAGCATATTTAGTTATCGCATAAGGAGACATGGGTTTAGGCATATTTTTAGGATCAAATGGAATTTCTTTTTGATTACCATAAATTTCTGATGAACCTATATGTATAAATTTTTTAAAGTTTGGTCCATGATTTAAGAGATTAACAGTTGATACAAAGTTAGAATCAATATTTTCTTTTATGTGTTTAAAACTATCTCCTACATGATTATAGGCTGCAAAATGGATTATTAAATCAAATTTATTTTTTTTAAATTGCATAACTGAGTCTGTGTTTCTTAAGTCACATTCAATAACTTTTATCTTATGAAAATTAAAATTTAACCTTGGGCTTTCTATGATACTATTATATTTTACTATTGTAGTTACATCAGCATTATATTTAATAAGTCTGTGTATCATATGTGATCCAATAAATCCTGCGCCGCCGGTTACTAGAATTTTTTTATTTTTTAGAGTTTTCATTTAATGTAAAGTACTTATTATATTTTATATTTGCCTCATTAATATCTTTAAATGAGTTAATAGTTAGTTGTAAACCATTAAATTTAAATATATTTATTTTTCCTTTCATAAATTCTGATTGCAATAACTTAACAATTCCGTCGCCATCAGGCCGGTTAATAATCTCTTTGGGAACACTATTCAACATTTTTTTACTAAAAACGGCATAACCAATAAAATGATTAAGCATAGGTTTTTCAGAAAATTTTGTAAGTTTGTTTTCAGAGTTATACTTAACAATGCCAAAAGGATTTAAGATCTGTGAAACTACAATTGTAATTAAAGCTTTAGAATTTTTATGACCAGCTAAAAGTTTTTTCAAGTTAATTTTAGCTAAAGTATCTCCATATGAAATAATCATTGTATCTTGTTCAATTTTTTTGGACGCTTCATAAATTCTTTTCAAGATTCCAGCTTTTTGACTAGAGTTAGAGTATTGAATTTTACTGCGATATTTATTTAAATGTTTTTGAATTAGTGCTCCCTTGTATCCAATACACAAGTAAAAATTATTAAATCCAGATTTTTTATAGTAATCTAATTTATGATTAATTATTGGTTTATTATTTATTTTTACTAATGTCTTTGGAATCTTTTTTGAAATTAAACCAAGGCGCTTTCCTCTCCCCCCGCACAAAATCAAAATTGGTACATTTTTAATCATAAAATATTATTGTAATAAAATTTTTAATTTTATTTAATTTTTAACCGCTTCAATATACGCATAAAAGCTTGTATGTTTTTTTTTAATCAAAAATGGCAGAGGGGATCTTAAAACTTTAATATTTTTAAAATAGAATTTAATTATTTTGCTAATTTCATTCAAATTATTTACATGTTCAAATTTCATAAGTTCCTCATAATTAAGACCGTGTTTTAGCCAAAAAGCTATTCCGGTACCAAATTTCCAACCACAATACCATGCGAATTCACCTTCGCAAGGTATAGCAGCTTGGAATATTCCACCTTTATTTAAGAGTTGCTTTGACTGTTCAATTAATTTTGGTAAATCCAAAACATGTTCTAGTGTTGCAATACTTAATACTCTGTCATACTTTTCACTCGCTGAGATTTCGAAAATATCCGAATAATAGTTTTTAATTAATTTTTTGCTTTTTGTATCCGTGTATAGCCATTTTGCTGGCTCAATAACGTCGTAGTGCTCAAAATTATTGACATAATCCAAATGATTTAGTGTGCCTGCTCCGATTTCCAAGCTTTTGCTGATCTTTTTATTTTTTATCCTTTTTTCTATTTTTTTATGCATCCAACTCTCTAGATAAGAAGAAATTTTATTTGCTAAACCAGTGCCTTTCCTATTTTCAATATATATTTTCTTATAAATTTTCTCTAACCGAGGAGATAAAGCGACTCTATTTTTTGGATATTGATTTAATATTTTTTCAATGTTGTCAGTCATAATAAGAGCAAGTTAAAAATGTTACCTTTTTTTTAAACTATAATAAAACCAAAGTGATAAAGATAAAAAAACAAAAGTTAATAAATATGAAATATTAACAAGATTTATATACTGATTATCACCAGAGAGTTCATAAAAAATTAATTCATTTATATTTCCTCCTGACAAGTGATTTTTTCTTGAATTTGTGATCCACCAATCATATGAATGATTAAAAAGTACTATTAGCAAAGAACTTAAAATTAACATCTTTGCGTAAACAGAATAGCTTTTTAATTTTACAAAGAGCCTATCAAAACCAAATCCAGCTAAAAGAACTACAAAGTTAAAAACATAAATCATAAATCTACTAGGAACAGCATCTATGGGAATGAATAAAAAAAATTTATTCACAAAAATAATAATAGATTTATGTATTGGACCAACACTGATTAAAAAAATTAATATGAAACTAAATATAATCTTATAATAATTTTCTTTTAAAAAATTAAAATTATCTATTTTAACTTTAGACATACTCAATATTAAAACTATTAAGCCATATAAAGAAATATACAAATTATAGTCATGAGTGTTATAATCTATTATCGTAAAACTTTGCACCAAACTCTCATATAGATGACCAATAATATTAATTCCTGCTTTTAGAACATTAAGACAAAATGAAAAAAATTCATTTATGTTAAAATACATCTCCTCAAAGATTTGTTTGCCAACAACTCCATTTTGAGAACCATATCCGTTAATACCGAATCTTCTCCAGTGATCGACAGAATAAGAATTAACCACGCTAGTTTGTCTACTATATAAAAGTACTGGCAAAAAATACCAGAGTGACGAAATAATAGATAAAAAAATACCGGAAATAAAAGCAAAGATTTTGTTAGGGAAAAATAAAACAATAAAAAAAGCAACTACACTCATTTGATAATAAATATGCATATCAGTTTGAGAAAGTATAAAAAAAAATATTAAAGCTATTTTCAACGCACCTTTAATAATATCCTTTTTAGTTAAAAAATTTTTTTTTAGAAATCTATACAAAACCCAAAAAAAAAGTGGAATTAGCATATAACCAAATGTCATCTGAGGATTACCGAAAGCACTTACGGACAGTAATTTTCCATTAAATGATAACAAAATTATAATAAACACAGTTGCAAAAACTGAGAAGTTGAATTCTTTTTTAAACTTTAAGATTCCGTAGAATTGCAATGAATAAAAAAAAATATATTGCAGTGTAATAAAAGTTTTAACATCTATAAAAAAAAGCAAAAAAATTTGAGGACTTAAAATAGTCCAAGGACTGGCAAAAAACCTTCCTTGAGTTATATAGCTAGCAGCATCAATGTTTTCTCCTGAAAAAAAAGTTACATGGTAGGGTATCTGAAGGCGAGTTAAGCTTTCTTTATAGGTGCTATATAATTGAAAATAAAAACTCCAATCTTCGTAGTCATAACCAATTTTGCCATAATTTAGAAACAAAACCCAATGTACAACTCCTATTAAATAGACAATTAAATAAAAATAATGAGACTTAAAAAAATTAAATTCTTTTTTAAGAATACTAAGGTTTTTTTGATCTGCTTTAATTATTGTCCACATTTTTATTTATATTTTTTTAACTCTTTCTTCAACTCGTCGTATTCTTTCATTTTTCTTTTATTAAGCGAATAAATAAAAAGTTATAAAATAATTTACCAATTCGTATCTGTTTCATATTTAAGTTGAATTAAACTGTCTCCAGCCAGTGATTTAAATTTTTTGATATTAGATTGATCGAATTCTGTTTTCCATCCACCTATTTTTCCACTTCTAAAATTTGAAGAAA
>TARA_B100001057_G_scaffold74256_1_pt1 | contig 38095 bp, 32 predicted proteins | sample TARA_B100001057 | Tara Oceans TARA_B100001057 (sample SAMEA2621839) | marine metagenome | biome: marine biome (ENVO:00000447); feature: surface water layer (ENVO:00002042); material: "saline water (ENVO:00002010), including plankton (ENVO:xxxxxxxx)" | depth 5 m | reverse complement strand
ACAGTAGAGTAAGGTTGTTTGTTCAATGCTGTAACCTCTACAAACCGAAATACCAAAAGACTTTTTGAGGAAAACCGTAAATAAGGGGATTGATAATCATCAAAAATTTAAGACCTTATTATTTTCAAATTAGCATTGAATTGTCTTAAAAAATTACAAATTATTATTTTTTACGTATCTTTATTCTTTATTTATTAATAAAATTAAACACAAGCAAACCAAAATATATAACTAATGAAAACAATTTTAAGAATTTTTACATTACTATTTGGAGTCGTTTCTTTTGCACAAACCACTGTGACAGGAACTGTTAATGATGATAGTGGTATGCCACTTCCTGGTGCAAATATCATTGTCGTCGGAACATCATCTGGAGCTATTTCAGACTTTGATGGTAAATTTACATTAAGTGTAAGTCAAGCTCCGCCATTCACAATACAAGCAAGTAGTGTTGGATTTACTTCGGTAACTGAAGAAGTTTCTGCAAATAATCAAAACATTACATTTACATTAGTAGAAGGCAGCCTCTTGGATGAAGTTGTTGTATCTGCTTCAAGAGTTCCACAAAGAATTTTTGAATCGCCTGTTACTGTTGAGAAATATAGTATAAGACAAATCCAACGAACTCCTTCATCTGATTACTTTGAAGGCTTACAGAATGTTAAAGGCGTACAAATGAACCAAACAGGTTTAGTATTTAGTCAAGTTAATACCAGAGGATTTGGAACTGCCTACAACGAAGGCTTTGTAACTCTTGTTGATGGAATGAATACACAAGCTCCTGTTTTTGGATTTGCTGTTGGAAACTTAATTGGTCTTAATGAATTAGATGTCCAAAGCGTAGAATTACTTCCTGGTGCTGCATCGGCACTTTATGGAATGGATGCATACAAAGGAATTATGTCAATTTCTAGTAAAAGCGCTTTCGATCACGAAGGTGTCACTGCTTATTACAGAACCGGAGCAACTCAACAAATGGACGGAAGTCAAGGTGAGTTTAATGACTTTGGAGTTCGTTTAGCTACTAAGCTTGGTGACAAGTGGGCTGTTAAAGCCACTATCTCTGCTAAAGAAGGTACTGAGTGGGCCGCCACAGACATGCGTCACAAAAGAGAGTGTTCTAATTGTGGAGAAGGAAGTATTGTTGAGGGTTACGACCCTGACGCTCCTGATTACGATGCTGTAAATGAATATGGCCAAAGATTGCTTACTTCAGGAGATATATGGGGAGCACTTGAAGATTATGCAGTTGCAGAGGGATTTCCTGCTGCAAATATTGCAGGTATTCAGTTGGCAAGTAATGCTGCTCCTGAATATTGGGATAACCTTATGACAACTGGTTACACTGAATTAGAATTGTTTGGAAATGAGGCCAAAAACGTAAAAGGTAATGCAAGCGTATACTACAGACCAAACGATAATAGCGAATTTGAATTTAGCTCATTAGTTGGTACTGGTGAAGCACCTCTTCCTGCTGGAAATGCTAGATACAATATTAAAGATTTTGTTGTGCAAATGCATAAGTTAGAATATAATTCTGGTGGATTTAACGCTAGAGCATATTACACAAAAGAAGATGCTGGGCAAACAACTCAAAGTTCTGCTTTAGGAACATCTGTTGTCAACCAAATGAATGGTGGTATTGAAGGTGGTTGGGCATTAGGTTACATGGGTGCATATTTAAACGAATTAGGAAGTTCGATAGGACAACCGGGTTTAACAGGCGGTCTAGGATCAGTTATTTTTGACATACAAAATGGGTCTACTTCTGCAGGAGGTGGTCTTTTTGCTGGTATTAATAGTGCTGCTCACAATCTTGCTAGGGCTTTTGCAGATTCACAAATGCTTAACCCAGATGGGTCAAATGCAAATGCTTTAGGAACTACCTTTAGTCAAGCATTAGCGAACGCTACAAATGGCGCTATATTATCTTATCAAGATGTTGATAGCCCATTTGGTGTTGCAGCGAATGGAGAGTTTGATTGGTGGGAACCGCTTGGAGCAAGAATCATTGATGTTTCTACTGTTTCTACATTTGAAGCAAATTATGACTTTGAAGACAAAATTGATTTTGCAAACCTAATTGTTGGTGGTTTAGTCAGAAGCTTTAACCTTGATACTGAAGGAACACTTTACACTGATTATGATGAAGCAATTGAGTTTAATGAATTTGGTGTTTATGCTCAAATGCAAAAAGACTTAATGGATGATAATTTATCTCTTACTGCTTCTATGCGTTATGATAAACAAGATGTAATGGAAGATGCTAATATAACTCCAAGACTTGGATTACTTTACAAGCTTTCAGACAACTCAAACATTAGAGTTTCTGCCCAGGTAGGGTATAGAAACCCAACAAACCAAGATAAATTTATTGGTTTATACAATGGAGAAGAAGTATTGTTAGGATCTACAAAAGAGAATATTGACAGATTTAGTACTAATTTAGGAGGTTTTGATTGGACTGGTAATCAAGTTTTTGATACAGCACTAAATAAAAGCTCTTGGGATAATGGAGGAAATGTTGTTTCCGAATCATTGGATTATGTTGAAGCTGAAAAAGTAACTTCCTATGATATAGGTTACCGCTACAACAGTAAAGATTTCACACTTGATATGAATGCATACTATAGCCAATATGAAAACTTTATTGGAACAAATAGTGTTTATGTCCCAGCTGCTATTGGACAGCCAGCTGAAGTGGCTATGGCACTTGGTGCATTTGCACAATTTGGTGTGGATGCCAATTTAGATGTTCCTTTTGATACCTATGGATTTAGTGTTGAAGCTATTAAGCGCTTTAACTCAATGTACTCTATGAACCTTATTTATGAATACAATCAATTAGATTATACTGCTGAAGCAAATTCTGATTTTGAGTTATCATGGAATACACCGGAGCATAGACTAAAATTAGGGTTTACAGCTAACCTTGCAGAAAATACAAGTTTCTCAGCTAATGCAAGATACAACTCAGAATACTATTATGAGTCGTCTTTCATAGATGCTACAATAAGAGAGAATACTGTATTAGATGCTAAGTTTATGTTTGCTATACCGGAAATGGACAACATCCAATTTGAACTTGGTGGAAATAACATTGCTGGAAGAAGCTATGTTAGTATTCCAGGATCAGGACAAATAGGTTCACTATACTACTGTGGAGCTAAAATAGCGTTCTAGATAAAGTTTAAAATTTGTACTAAAAAACCCAGACATTTGCTCTGGGTTTTTTAATTATATTATTTATCTTTGCTGCGCAAAAACAGATTGTTTTTCAACACATTTAGCTAAATTTTAAAAGTATTTAAGTAATGCCAAAAGTTACAGGAAAAGTCTCCCAAATCGTAGGTCCAGTTATTGATGTAGTGTTTGAGGCTGGCTCAGAGCTTCCAAAGATTTATGACTCATTAGAGATCAATCGTGAAGACGGATCAATTCTTGTCTTAGAGGTACAATCGCACATTGGTGAAAACTCAGTAAGAACCATTGCAATGGATTCATCTGATGGATTAAGCCGTGGAACAGAAGTTAACTCAACTGGAGCGCCTATTCAAGTCCCTATTGGGGATGATGTATATGGTCGTCTTTTCAATGTAATTGGTGATGCTATTGATGGATTAGGAAACTTACCTAAGGCAGGTAAAGATGGACTTCCAATCCACCGTGAGGCTCCAAAATTTGAGGACCTTTCAACTTCAACTGAAGTCTTATTTACTGGAATCAAAGTAATTGATCTTATTGAACCTTATGCTAAGGGAGGAAAGATTGGTTTATTTGGTGGGGCTGGTGTTGGAAAAACTGTTTTAATTCAGGAACTTATTAATAACATTGCAAAGGGTCACGGTGGACTTTCAGTCTTTGCAGGTGTTGGAGAGCGTACACGTGAAGGAAATGACTTATTGCGTGAAATGCTAGAATCCGGCATTATAAAATATGGGGATGACTTTATGCATTCTATGGAAGCCGGTGGATGGGATCTTAAAAAAGTTGATAAAAATGCGATGAAAGAGTCTAAGGCTACCTTTGTATTTGGGCAAATGAATGAGCCTCCAGGAGCTCGTGCTAGAGTTGCTTTATCAGGACTTACAATTGCAGAATATTTTAGAGATGGTGCAGGCGATGGTCAAGGTAAAGACGTATTATTTTTTGTGGATAATATTTTTAGGTTCACACAGGCCGGTTCTGAAGTCTCTGCATTATTAGGACGTATGCCTTCTGCGGTGGGTTATCAGCCAACACTAGCTACAGAAATGGGAGCAATGCAAGAGCGTATTACATCAACTAAAAAGGGTTCTATTACCTCAGTGCAAGCTGTTTATGTGCCTGCAGATGACCTTACTGATCCTGCGCCTGCCACAACTTTTGCGCATTTGGATGCCACTACAGTACTATCGCGTAAAATTGCAGAGCTAGGAATTTATCCTGCAGTTGATCCATTGGACTCAACCTCTCGAATTCTAACGGCAGATATACTTGGCAGCGAACACTATAATTGTGCACAACGTGTTAAGGAATTACTTCAGAGATATAAAGAACTTCAAGATATTATTGCAATTCTAGGTATGGAAGAGCTTTCAGAAGAAGATAAACTAGCCGTTGGGCGTGCACGTCGTGTACAACGTTTCTTATCTCAGCCCTTTCATGTTGCAGAACAATTTACAGGAATACCCGGGGTACTAGTTGATATAAAAGAAACTATTAAAGGTTTTAATATGATTATGGAGGGCGAATTAGATCACTTACCTGAGGCTGCTTTCAACCTTAAAGGTACAATTGAAGAGGCTATTGAAGCGGGTGAAAAAATGTTAGCTGAAGCCTAAAAAAACTAAACTTTATGTACCTAGAAATTGTATCCCCTGAAACAACCCTATTTAAAGGAGATGTTGAAAGCGTTTCTGTCCCTGGAGTAGATGGTGAATTTGAAATGTTGAATAACCACGCTTCTGTTATTTCTATCCTCAAAGGCGGGTTTGTCAAAATTAGAGGTCAGATTAAAATTGAAGAGGGGAATATTTCGAAATTTGACAAAAAAGATAATTCATACTGGTTGGCAATCAACTCTGGAACAATTGAGATGAATGACAATAAAATTATTGTATTAGCAGATTAAATTATTACAACTCCAAAATTAATTTTTTAACCTTTTTAGATCTATTCACCACTGAAGTTTGCTTTTCGCTTTTCAAGAAATGCAGAAATTCCCTCTTCAAAATCCTGAGTCCCAAAACACTTTGCAAATTCTGAGATTTCAACATCAAAGCCATTAACTCCGCCTCTCAAGTTTGCATTTATACATTTTAAACATGACGAAACAGCGAGAGGTCCGTTCGCTACTATTTTATCTGCTAAAGACAAACAATAAGGAATTAAATCCTCTATTGAAGTAACAGAATTTACTAAACCCCATTGTGCTGCTTTTGTAGCATCAATCATATTTGCTGTAGTAATAAGTTCAATAGCCCTGCCCTTACCAACTAATTGTGTTAAACGCTGAGTGCCTCCATATCCAGGAATTAATCCAAGACTAACTTCTGGTAAGCCCAAAAGCGCATTAACACTTGCAACTCTAATATGAGCAGCCATTGCTAATTCGAGGCCACCTCCAAGTGCAAAACCATTAATTCCAGCAATTATTGGGGTAGATAAATTTTCTGCATAATCAAATAATAACGTTTGTCCTTCTCTAGATAATTGAGCGGCTTGTTGAATATTAAAATCGGAGAATTCTGTAATATCAGCTCCTGCAACAAATGCTTTATCTCCACTCCCAGTCAGTAAAATCGTACGTATTGAGAGGTCTTGATCTAGAACCTTCAACGCATTATGGAGTTCCAAAATTGTTTCCTTATTTAGGGCATTTAATTTTTTGGGCCGGTTTATAGTTATAATACCAACGCTCTTTTCAATCTTTATTATTAAATTATTAAAATTCATATTATGTTTGTATTTTCGGAAAAGAAACTAAAAAAAGTGTACCTTTTTTTAAGCTTGTTTCATAGGATATTTCACCTTTATAAGCTTCAATTATACTTTTAATCATAGGCAATCCTAGACCCATCCCACTTGTCTTTGTAGTGAATTTGGGTTCAAATATTTTCTTTTCTATAGAAGGATCTATACCAATTCCGTTATCTTCAACGTGGATATAAATTTTATTACTGTCATGTGATAATTTAACTTTAATTTCGGGAGTAGTTCCCTCAGGTATAGATTGAATAGCATTCTTGACTAAATTCGTGATAATTCGATTAAGTTGATCTCTGTCAAAATATATTTTTAATGGGTTTTTGGGCTTATAAAATTTAATGAAGGAGTCTGGGAAAATATCAAGAGCGTGCTCTATAACTTCGCCGAAATCCAAATTCTCTAGTTTTTGAGCAGGCATTTTTGCAAAGCTAGAAAAAGCCTCTGCAATTTTACTCATAGTGTCAATTTGTTGTATCAATGTTTTGCTATATTCATCTACTTTTTTGTGAATATCCTTGTCCTTAGGATTAAATTTAAGCTGAAAACTTTGAACACTTAGACGCATAGGTGTTAGAGGGTTTTTAATTTCGTGAGCTACCTGTTTAGCCATTTCTCTCCACGCTTGTTCTCTTTCAGTTGATGCTAATTTTAATGCACTTTCTTCAAGAGCGTCAATCATATTATTATATGATTCTATAATAGATTTAATTTCTGTAAACGCTCCGTCTAACGGAATTTTCTTATTTCGTTTCTCAAAACGAGCTTTGTGCATCTTATCACTAATGGCTTTCAAAGATTTAGTGATAAATTTTGACATAACATATGCAAATACAATGGCTATAATAATCATCATTATATAAGCATAACCTATTCTTACCAAAAATTCCTTAAGCTCTACCGAATTTAAAGAATCATCATCAAAATAAGGGACATTTAAAATAGTTAATGGCTTTGAATCAGGGCCATTCAATATGCGATAAGAGGAGCGATAATTACCATCTAATAGTTTATTTTTTTCAACAAATCTTTTTGTTGGTAATGAACGTAGAGTATCAATTATAGAATTTGATAATTGCAATGGAACGGGGTCATTTTGTCGCCAAGGCTTAGATGACTTAATAAATTGTCCACTCAAATTATAAAGATTGAAAGCAACATTATGAATATTTGATATTTCATATATTTTTTGTTTGAAAATATCATCTAAATTTTCTTGCTTAATTTCTAGGCCTGATTCTTTTAGGACGTAATTGATACTCGAAATTAGTTGGGCTTCTTTACGTTCTAAACGCATTCGATGGTAGTCCTGTGATTGTTCATTAAACTGATAAACGGTAAGAGAAGCTATTAGAATTGAGGCTAATACAACTAAAAGAATCATATAAAAGAAGATTCTAGAACTTAATGACAAGCTATGATTCCTCATGAAGAAATACTTTTTTATAAATATAGGAAAAATGCAATATTGTTATTACCTCTTATTGCGAATCCTTTTATATAATCGAATCGCAAATACTAAAACAAATGCAAGGACTAAAAGGCCAAGCAATCCCAAAACCATATTAAGCGTGCTTTTTAAAATTACCAAAAATACAATAGCAAATAAAAGTAATGTTGCCCCTTCGTTCCAAATACGCATAAAATTTGAAGTATAGTTTATTTTATCCGTTTGAAGCTCTCTAAAAATAAAATGTGTTTTAAGGTGATAAGCTATAAGTAAAAATACAAATGCTAATTTTACCTGCATCCAAGACTGCTGAACCCAATAAGGGGATAAGTATAGCAACCAGAGCGCAAACATAGTTGCTAAAATAGCCGACGGCCATGTAATAATGTACCATAATCTACGAGCCATTAACTTTAACTGATTGGATAGAATTGTATTTTCAGGTGCAGGTTTTTGTTGCGCCTCAATATGATAAATAAATAGACGGGGAATGTAGAAAAGCCCTGCAAACCAAGTAATTACAAAAACGAGGTGAAAAGATTTAATATAATTATAATATTCCATCATATTATTTTTAAGTTTTGCTTTATCTCCTTTCTCAAAAAATATGCGGTTAAAATAGTAGATAATAAATCTGCTACAGGAAAAGCAATCCATACCCCTAGTTCACCATACCATAAAGGTAATATAAAAATTAAAGGAATAAATAAAAATGCTTGACGTGAAAGTGATAGTAACAAAGCAGACGTTGCTTTACCAATAGCTTGAAAATAGGCCGCACCTATCAGTTGGATTGCAATTATAGGCGTTGCTGCAAAAACCCATCGCATGATATTAGGAGTTTTTTGAATCACCAAAAGATCTGTAGTAAAAGTCCGAGTAATAAGCTCCGAAAATACAAACAATAATAAAAAAACTATAGTGGCTAAAGCTATAGAGTATCTTAACGAAATAGTTATAGTTTGTTTTACTCGTTTATATTCTTTTGCACCATAATTATATCCTGCAATTGGAATAAATCCTTGTGTTATCCCAAAAATTGGGAACAAAGCAAACATCAACATTCTTGAGACAATGGCATAAGCTGTAACCGAGGTTTCGCCTCCAAAATCATATAAAATATTATTCATCAATAAGTAAGTCACACTTACTACGGCCTGGCGAGACAATGTTACCGAACCTAAACCACTTATCTCTAAAACAATTTGTTTACTTAGCCTAAAATCATGTAATCGCAATTTCATTTCAGAGTGCTCCGAAATGAAAAACCATAAAATAAATAAAAAACATAATAAATAAGAGCCTGTGGTTGCCCATGCTGCACCATACATCCCTAGATTTAAAATTTTTATTAGTATAATGTCTAAAATTAAATTTGTAATGGAGGGTATAATCATTGCGTACATTGCAAATTTTGGCTTACCTTCAGCGCGGATAACTGTATTGCCCATCATGGAAAGAGCCAACAATGGAACTCCATAAAGTATAATTCTATAATAAGTCTTAGCGGGTGTATATATGGAACCTTTACCTCCAAAGATTGGGACGATTTCATCTGTAAAATAAAGTCCAAATATAATGAGTGTTAAAGTAAGTATTAATGTCAAGCTTATCTGGTTGCCAAATGTTCGAATTGCTTTTACTTTAGTGGTAGCGCCAAGTGCTCTTGAAATAATAGAAGCTCCTCCAACTCCGATAGACATACCTAAGGCAGCAATAAAGAACGATACTGGTAAAACTACATTAATGGCAGCAATAGCATTTGAGCCTATCCATTGACCTACAAAAATAGTATCAATAAGAATATTTAATGACATAACCAGTATACCTACTGATGCTGGGACAGCTTGGCGAATTAGTAATTTCCCAATAGAATTTGTACCAAAATCAGAAACAACAGGGTTTTTCATTTACGAAACCGTTAGGGCTTTTTTATTCCATGCCTGAATCCATTTTACAAGCAATGCTACCCAATTCGGATCATCATTTAAACATGGTATCGTAGTAAAATCCTTACCGCCGGCTTCATGAAAAATTTCTTCCCCCTCTATTGCAATTTCCTCTAGTGTTTCTAAGCAGTCACTAACAAATGCAGGAGTAACTATAGCCATATTCTCAGTGCCATTTTTACCCAGTCGTTCAATAGTACGATCTGTGTAAGGCTGCAGCCATGGATCAATTCCAAGTCGGGACTGAAAAGATGTAGAAAACATCTCCGGTTTCATTTCAAGAGCAGCGCCAACCAAACGAGTTACCTCAACACATTGGTGCTTATAACAATAAGCATGGGCTTCAGAAGAGGTGCTACAGCATGATTTATCTATTTTACAGTGGGATTTTGTAATATCACTTTTGCGAATGTGCCGCTCTGGGATACCGTGGTATGAGAACAATAAATGATCATACTTTTTACCCTTTAAGTGATTCTTAATAGAAGCTGATAGTACTTTAATATATTCAGGGTTGTTGTAGAAGGGTGGTAAGCTTTCCAAGGAGATATGCGGGAAAAATTCCTTAGTCAATTTCTCTGCTAAAACTAAAATGGTTTCAGTTGTGGCCATTGCAAACTGTGGATATAGTGGAATGATTAGAACCTCATCTACTCCTTTATCCGCCAAATCTTGAAGGCTATTTTTAATCTTCATACTGCCATAACGCATTGCCAAAACCACAGGAATATCTACTTTTTGTTGCACCTTTTCTTTAAGGCGCTCTGATAAAACAATTAGTGGAGAGCCTTCTTTCCACCATATTTTTTTATAAGCTTTGGCAGAGGTCCTGGGGCGAGTGTTTAAGATAATACCTTTAACTAATAAAGTTCTGGCCCACTTAGGGACGTCAATTACGCGTTCGTCCATCAAAAACTCTCCTAAATATTTTTTCACATCTTTGGGGCTTGGGCTGTCAGGAGAACCCAGATTAACTAATAAAATACCTTTCATTGTTTAAGTTTGATTAATTTGAGGATTGTATATATTTTTTTGGGGTCGTACCATATTGTTTTTTAAAGGCCGCTATAAAATGACTAGCTGTGCTGTAGCCAACTTTTAAGCCAACTTCATTTACATTATGAGTTCCTGATTCTAATAATTTTCGAGCTAACTCCATTTTATAATCAAATAAGAAACCATAGACAGTTGTCCCATAAATTTGTTTGAAACCTTCTTTAAGCTTTTTTAGACTAAGATCAATTTCAGAGGAAAGATCAATTAAGCTGGGTGGCTCTGAAATGCGTTGGATTATAATATCTTTAGCCGCCTTTATTTTAATAACATTTGATTCATCCGCTAGAAAGGGACATTGTTCTACATTGACATCTTCACCACGATTAAAATATAAGCTTAAAAGCTCATAAACTTTAGCTTTAGAATATAGTTCACGAAGATTTGTATTAAGGTTATAATTTATGATTTGGTTAAGTACAATTGCCATCGATGGAGTAATATAACCATCTTTATAATATTTTTTTAATTTGTTATCATCCTTTAAAAAAGAAATATAATTAGCTTCATGAGAAAATAGAGCATGGAAATTTTTAATTGAAATTAAAATAGATACCATCCAGGTTTTAGGTCCAGCAATAATATTAATAGGCAAATCCCTTTGGGGGTTGTATAATAGAAGAGTGTTTTCTTCGGGAATTTCAAGTGTGTAATTATTGTTATTAAAACAAAATTGCGTGTTCCCCTTTAAGCAAAAATGGAATTGAATAAATGAGCTATCTATCTCTCTTTCTAGCGCTTTAAAGTCATCAGAATCATTTTGAAAGGTCAATACAAAAAATCCTTGTTCAATAGGAGTTTCTATAAAAGAACCTGAAGCGATACTTTTTACAGTACTTGTATCTAATGTTAAATTTTCTTTATTTAGATTCATTATAAATAAAAATTGTTTTTTTGTTTATCACTAACCTGATAATTTAATACATTTTACAAAAGTAGGGATTTTTTTGTGAGAAACCTCCAAACGACAAATAAAGTTCTTCTATCGTTACTTTTTAGTTCTAATTGGACTTATTTTTGTGCTAACAAGCAATTGCTCCCAAATATATGCAGTTAAAAAATAACGATTCTAATCATTCTTTTTGTGTCATAGGAATCAGCTACAAAAAAGCAGATGCAAAATTGCGAGGCAGTTTTAGCTTAAGCCCCACAAAAAAAGCAAATGTTCTTAAACAAGGAAAAGCTATTGGCTTAAACGGATTAATAGCAACCTCAACCTGCAATCGAACAGAAATTTATGGATTAGTTAACGATCCTAATGTGCTCATTAAACTTTTGTGCGAAAATACTAAAGGTCATTTTGATATGTTTAAAAAAGTATGCTACATATTAAAAGGTAGTGAAGCTATTGAGCACATGTTTAGGGTTGGCGCTGGTCTTGACAGTCAAATATTAGGAGATTTTGAAATAATAAGCCAACTTAAGTTAAGTGCAAAAATTTCAAAAAAGTATAATCTATTAAATAGTTATTTAGAAAGACTAGTAAACTCTGTACTTCAAGCGAGTAAACGGATTAAAAATGAAACTGAACTATCTTCAGGCGCAACATCTGTCTCATTTGCATCAGTTCAGTATATTTTAAATACTATAAAAAATATCCAAACTAAAAATATTCTACTGTTCGGTACTGGTAAAATTGGTAGAAACACCTGCGAAAATCTTATAAAACACACTAAGAATGAACATATAACGCTTATAAACAGAACAAGAGAACGAGCAGATAAATTAGCTGGGAAATTCAAAGTTCATGCCAGAAACTACAGCCAACTTCAAGAAGAAATTGCAAAGACCGACATTTTAATTGTTGCTACAGGTGCCCAAAATCCAACAATTGACAAGCAGATCATTATTGGAAAAAAAGAGCTATTGATTTTAGATCTTTCAATTCCTAAAAATGTCGACGAAAATGTGAAAACCCTTCCGAATGTTACATTAACCCACCTTGACGAGCTTTCCAGCATAACAGACAATACACTCCAAAAAAGAGAAAAAAATATCCCAATCGCTGAAGGTATTATAAAAAGTATAAAAGAAGAATTTGAGTCATGGGTTGAACAGCGTAGATTTGCTCCAACAATTAAAGCACTTAAAGAAAAATTAAAAGTGTTTGCTGAAACTGAGATTAATAATCAGGGCAAAAAAAATACTGGTTTTGATTTCGATCAAGCAAATTTAATCAGTTCTAATATTGTTCAAAAAATTACAAACCATTTTGCTCTTCACCTAAAAGAAGATACGGTTACTTCAAAAGAAAGCTTAGATCTTATTAATAAAATTTTCCAACTCAAAGCTTAGTCATGCCGAAGCTAATACGTATAGGGACTCGTGAAAGCGAACTTGCGCTTTGGCAAGCTAAAAGTGTCCAATCGCAACTTGAAGGTCTTGGCTATAAAACAACTTTAGTCCCAATAAAATCTATTGGTGACTTAGCACAAAATCAACCAATATATGAATTTGGTATCACTGGAATATTCACTAAGACATTAGATATTGCACTACTTAACGATGAAATTGATGTTGCTGTACACTCGCTTAAAGATGTTCCTACATTACTACCCAAAGGTATTGTTCAGGCAGCTGTTCTTAAACGTGGCAACGTTAGAGATACATTAGTATTTAAAAATAATGAAGAATTTTTAGCACAAAGGAATGCAATAATAGCCACTGGAAGCTTAAGGCGAAAAGCCCAATGGCTTAATCGCTATCCTTCACACTCTACTGTAGCAATTAGGGGTAATATTAACACTAGACTTGAAAAATTAAATAACTCAAAGACATGGAACGGAGCTATTTTTGCTGCTGCAGGCCTTGGAAGGATAGGTTTGACACCCGAGAACTCTGTTAATCTAGAGTGGATGGTACCTGCACCCGGACAAGGTGCTATAATGATTGCTTGCCTTAATTCAGAAAAGGATATACTTGAAGTTTGCCGCAGACTTAATGATGTTGAAACAGAAATCTGCACAACCATGGAGCGTGAATTTTTAAATAAACTAGAAGGTGGCTGCAGCTCCCCTATAGGAGCTTTAGGATTTATAAAAAACGAAGAAGTGCATTTTCATGGTATTATTTTGAATGAAAATGGTACAAAAAAAGTAGAGGCAAAACGAAGTGCGATCCTTGGAAAACATGAGTGCCTGGTAGAGGAATGCTTAGATTTTATTGTTGAGCGTGGTGGTAAAAGCCTAATTAGTAAAGCAACAATTAAGCCCCAAGATACTACTATAATTTCTTCAAAAATATTAAGTGCTGGCCAATTAGATTTATTCCCTAAATCCATAAAAGTAGAGAGCATCGATTTCATTAAAACTACTCCAAACAGAATCAAGCCTACAATATTAAAAGCATTACACAAAAATGTAGTAATCACAAGTAAAAACGGTGTTGAGGCAATCTTAAATAATTGCACATCTGAAGAACTAAAATTTGAATCAATTTATTGTGTGGGACGACGAACTAAAAAGCTAATTGAGCAAAAAATTGGTCCTGTTATACACAGTGCAAAAAATTCAAAGGCTCTAGCTGAATATTTAATTAAATTTTTAGAGGGAAAAGAAATAACATACTTTTGTAGTGATATTCGAATGGACGAACTGCCGGGAATTTTAGAAAACAATAACATTACAGTCAACGAAGTTGAAGCTTACAGTACAAAACTTGAGGCACCCAAACTCTCAAAATCAGTAAGAGAGGTTTTATTTTATAGCCCCTCAACGATAGAAAGTTTTCTGAAGAAAAATACTCCAACATGTATAGCTTACTGTATTGGAGAAACAACTGCAAAAAAAGCTAGAAAACATTTTAAAGATGTTTATACTGCCAAAATTCCAACGATAGAAAGTGTTATTGAATTAGTCAATCAAAAACACATTATAAAGGACAAAAAAAATGATTAAAAACGATTTATTTTTACGTGCCCTAAAAGGTGAAGTGGTTACTCGGCCACCCGTTTGGATGATGCGCCAAGCAGGGCGCTATTTACCTGAGTTTATGCAAATTAAAAATAAATACGATTTTTTCACACGTTGTCGGACACCTGAGTTGGCTAGTGAAATTACATTACAACCTATTCGCCGATTTGGGATGGATGCCGCAATATTATTTTGTGATATCTTGGTTATACCACAGGCTATGAATATCGAGGTCGAAATGAAATCTAATTTTGGACCCTTCTTGCCAAACCCTATTAGAACGCAAAAAGATCTAGACAGAGTTATTGTACCCGACGTAAATATAGAACTAGATTACGTGTATAAAGCTATCAAAGCTACCAAAGAATTACTGAATAATGAAGTCCCCCTAATAGGGTTTGCTGGCTCGCCATGGACTGTGTTTTGCTATTGTGTTCAAGGGCAGGGAAGTAAAAATTTTGACAAAGCTAAGGCTTTTTGTTTTTCAAATCCCATGGCAGCACATCTATTACTACAAAAAATTACTGAAACCACTATAGCCTATTTGAAGGCAAAAGTAAAGGCTGGTGTAGATGTGCTTCAGATTTTTGATTCATGGGGAGGTATGCTATCCCCTAATGATTACCAAGAGTTTTCATGGAAATATATTAATCAAATTATAGAAGCACTCAAAAATGATGCTCCTGTGATTTCCTTTGGCAAAGGATGTTGGTTTGCATTGCACGAAATGGGGAAATCCAATGCCGCTGCCATTGGAGTCGATTGGACATGCTCAGCTCGAAATGCACGCTATCTTACAGGTGGGAATAAAACATTACAGGGGAATTTTGACCCTTCTCGCTTATTATCGCCTCCTGACAAAATAAAAAAAATGGTACATGAAATGATTAATTCATTCGGTAAGGACAAATACATTGTAAATCTAGGACACGGTATCTTACCTAATATCCCAGTGGATCATGCTAAGGCTTTTATTGATGCTGTAAAATCGTATAACGGATAAACTCTATGCAGCCTATTACAGAAACCTTCTATAAATACATTGAAGCACTTCAAAATAAAATCACAATGGCCTTTGAAGCAATCGATGGTTGCGCTACATTTGACGAAGACATTTGGGAGAGAGAAGAAGGAGGAGGAGGGCGCACACGCATACTCTTTAATGGTAATGTTTTTGAAAAAGGTGGAGTAAATATTTCAAAAGTTCATGGAGCTCTGCCAAAAGCTATGCAAAGCTATTTCGGAGTTGAAAATGTTGATTTTTTTGCTTGTGGCTTAAGCCTTGTAATGCATCCCAAGAATCCTATGGTGCCCACGGTTCACGCAAATTGGCGCTATTTTGAAATGTACAATAAAGATGGGTCTATTATAGACCAGTGGTTTGGAGGAGGTATGGATCTAACCCCTTATTATTTATTCGATGATGACGTTAAGTATTTTCACATGCAGTGTAAGAGTGCCTGTGACCGCCATAATAAGAATTTCTACAAAAAATATAAAAAAGATTGTGACTCCTATTTTTACAACAGCCATAGAAACGAAGCACGAGGTGTAGGTGGCTTATTTTTTGACTATTGTAAGGGAAATGACTCCATGTCAATAGAGCAATGGTATGATTTTGTTAAAGATATAGCTGACAACTTTTTAAATTCTTACGTACCGATAGTCAATAAAAGGAAAAATATTACCTATTCTGCGACTGAACGGCAATGGCAAGAAATTCGAAGGGGTCGGTATGTAGAGTTTAACTTAATTCACGATAAAGGTACCTTATTTGGTCTTAAAACTAATGGAAGGATTGAAAGCATTCTAATGAGTTTGCCTCCAAAAGTACAATGGTCTTACGGATATAAACCAGCCCCAAACAGCAAAGAAGAAGAGTTAATTAAAGTATTAAAAAAACCTAAAAACTGGATTTAACATGTATCCCTTAAAACGAAATCGACGCTTACGAGTAAATAAATCAATAAGAAACTTGGTGAAAGAAAATAATATCACTTCAGACGATTTTTTAGTTCCTCTTTTTGTTGTGGAAGGCAAAGGAATCAAAGAAGAGATACCTTCAATGCCAAATTACTTTAGGTACAGTTTAGATAACCTTGAAAAAGAGGTTGTTTCACTGTGGGGCTTAGGAATAAAAGCTGTATTATTATTTGTTAAAGTTGAAGACACTCTCAAAGATAATTTAGGCAAAGAAGCGATTAACCCAAACGGACTTATGCAGCGCGCCATCAAAACTATCAAAAATAAATGCCCAGAAATTTTAGTTATGACAGACGTTGCTTTGGACCCGTACTCTATTTATGGACATGATGGGATAGTTGAAAAAGGACAAATAATGAATGACCAAACCATCGAAATTTTAGCAAAAATGAGTATCTCTCATGCTAATGCTGGAGCAAACTTCCTAGCTCCAAGTGACATGATGGACGGTCGTATACAAACCATTAGAAAAGCTTTAGAAAGAGAAAATTACAAAGATGTGGGGCTTATGAGCTACAGCGTTAAGTACGCCTCATCGTTTTATGGGCCATTTAGGGCCGCTTTAGATTCAGCTCCTATAAATAAAAATAACATACCAAAAGATAAAAAAACATATCAAATGGACTGTGCAAACCGCTTAGAAGCTGTAAGAGAAGTAGAAACAGATATAAATGAAGGAGCTGATATTATTATGATTAAACCTGGTATGGCCTATTTAGATATTATTAGAGATGTTAGAAATAAATTTGATATACCAATTGCGGCCTATCAGGTAAGCGGAGAATATGCAATGATTAAAGCAGCAAGTGAAAAAGGGTGGTTGGACCAGGACAAAGTAATGCTGGAAACAACAATGGCTTTTAAGCGTGCTGGCGCTGATATCATCGCCAGTTATTTTGCAAAAGACATCATAAAATTGATTAGTTAAATACAACGGGGCTTAACTATTATTTACCTTTAATGTAAACTTTAAACAAAATGAAATTAATGATAAAAGTAATCAAATGGATAATCATGAGTCTCGCTGCCCTAATAATATTACTTTACATCACTGATACGGATTACTTAATTAAAGCTGTCCGAGTTGTTTATTTTAAAGGGCATACAACTGCCTCAATTGATGACTATGTTTATTTTGATAACTCTACAATAAAGGCTGGAAGTCCAAAAAAATGGCCTCTACACAAGGATTATAATAAAATATCTAGTACTGATAGGTTAATGGATTTACACCGTTCAAAAGGAACTATCGCATTCATGATTATAAAAAATGATAGTATTATTCATGAGGACTACTTTGACGAATACAATGAAAATTCAAAAAGTAATTCCTTTTCAATGGCCAAAAGCTATGTTTGTGCACTTCTAGGAAAAGCTATTATGGAAGGGCACATAAAAAATCTAGACCAGCCAGTTGCTGACTTTTTCCCAAATTATAACGGATTACTTTCCAGTAAAGTTACTGTTGGAGATCTTGCCTCAATGTCTTCTGGCTCTAGTTGGATAGAAGATTATTATTGGCCTATTAATATTACTGCACAAGCATATTACGGAAAAGAGCTTGAAAAAACCATTTTGGGTTTAAAAACGATTAAGTTACCTGGACAATCATTTGAATATTCAAGTGGAGATACCCAACTGCTTGCAATGGTCATTGAAAAGGCGACTGGGAAAAAAATATATAACTACTTGTCCGAAAGTTTTTGGATTCCATTAGAGTCGGAAAATGATGCTATATGGCAAGTAGATAGTAAAGAAAATGATCTAGTTAAGGCATACTGCTGTATAGGAAGTACAGCAAAAGATTTTGCAAGACTAGGAAAGCTTTATAAAGATTACGGTAAATGGGGAAAGAAACAGATTTTAGATTCTACTTTTGTTGCTAAAAGTATTAAGCCTAGATTTCAAAATAGCCCTGAATATGGTTACGGTTTCTGGCTACTAGAAAACAAAAAGAAATCTTTTTTTATGATGGAAGGACACCTAGGACAATGTGTTATCGTGGCTCCAAATGATAATCTTATTATTGTTCGTCTAGGCCGTGGAAAAGATTCTTTTGGGAGAAACCCCTACAATGGAGATATCAGTATTTATATTGATGAGGCCTACAAAATGCTAGCTAATTATAAATAGAGTGTGGTGAGATTTTACTGAAAGAATTATTTTGTTAAACTACAAACTGAAAAATTGGAAAAAAAACTACTTCTTAGTGTAAAAAAATTATCTATTAGTTTTAATAGTAATAATGTACTAAGCAAGGCTGTTAACTCTATTTCTTTTGATGTTTACGAAAATGAAATAGTAGGTGTTATTGGAGAAAGTGGTTCCGGTAAATCTGTAACAGCATTGTCACTAATGAGGCTAATCCCATTTAGTGAAAAAACTAAATTTTCAGGAACTGTGACATACAAAGGTATGGACATAAAAGAGCTTTCTGAAAAAGAGATCCAATCTGTTAGAGGGAGAGAAATTGCTATGGTTTTTCAGGAACCTATGAGTGCATTAAACCCCTCTATGACGTGCGGATCACAGGTTAGAGAAATATTATTGCACCATGATGTTGTCAATAAAAAAGATCTTAATGATGAGGTTCTCAGGTTATTTAATAGTGTTAAAATACCTGATGCACATATGGCGGTACAGAAATATCCACATGAACTCTCAGGAGGGCAACAACAGCGTGTAATGATTGCTATGGCAATAGCGTGTAAACCAAAAATTTTAATTGCAGATGAACCAACAACAGCCCTAGACGTTACTGTTCAAAAAGAAATTATTGCATTACTCAGTTCACTTCAGAAAGAAACAAAAATGAGCATAATCTTTATAAGTCACGATTTAGCTTTGGTTTCAGAAATTTCGAATAGGATTCTAGTAATGTATAAGGGTAAGATTATTGAAAATGGAGATACAAACACAGTTTTAAAAACTCCAAAAGAGCCTTACACAAAGGCTCTTATTTCTGCAAAACCTAAAACAGGAAAAAGGCTTAAAAGATTACCAACCATAAAAGATATCTTATCTGGCTCTAACAAACTTGAAATTATTACAAAAAAAGAGAGAGAAAAAAGACATAAAAAAATTTATAACTCTCCGCCAATATTAAGAGTTGAAAACCTTGAAAAGATATACTTTAAAAGATACGGTTTGTTTTCTGGAAAGACATCATTTAAAGCGATTGACAATGTAAGTTTCAAATTATTTGAAGGTGAAACTTTAGGACTAGTAGGTGAATCAGGTTGCGGAAAATCTAGCCTTGGAAATGCCATTTTACAATTAAATAGAGCAACTTCTGGTTCTGTTTTTTACAAAGGGAAAAACCTACACAAATTATCAAAAAAAGATCTCAGGCATCTAAGAAAAGAAATTCAAATTATTTTTCAAGATCCTTTAGCGTCTTTGAATCCTAGGCTTACAATTGGGAAGGCTATAATTGAACCTATGGTAGTACATAAATTGTATGATAATTATAGCTGTCGTAAATCTAAAGCACTTGATATACTTGAAAAAGTAGGCATTGACAAAAATAGTTTCGATCGATACCCTCACGAATTCTCAGGAGGGCAAAGACAGCGTATAGTCATTGCAAGAACAATAGCAGTAGAGCCAAAATTAATTATTTGTGACGAATCCGTTTCAGCTCTTGATCTTTCAGTCCAAGCACAGGTCCTAAATCTTTTAAATTCCCTTAAGGATGATTTTAAATTTACTTATATTTTTATTTCACATGACCTCGCCGTTGTAAAACATATGTCAGATAAAATACTTGTTATGAACAATGGGAAAATTGAAGAGCAAGGAGATGCTGATGAGGTTTATAAAAATCCAAAACAAAAGTATACTAAACGTTTAATAAGTGCGATTCCCAAAGAATTATAGCGACATTTCTGGGATTTCACCATCAACTATAAGATTACCCTGAGTTGCATTTTTAATTGTCTCGATGCTAACACCTGGAGCGCGCTCTAAAAGCTTAAACCCTAGGTCTGTAACTGCAATTACTGACAGGTTTGTGACTATTTTCTTAACACAGTTAACCCCTGTAAGTGGCAGATTACATCTTTTCAAAAGTTTAGATTCAGCTTTTTTATTAGTATGCATCATTGCCACTATAATATTTTCAGCGCTAGCAACCAGGTCCATTGCTCCACCCATACCTTTGACTAGTCGGCCTGGAATTTTCCAATTAGCAATGTCCCCGTTTTCGGCTACTTCCATGGCGCCCAAAATAGTTAAATCTACGTGTTTTCCTCGAATCATTGAAAAACTCATAGCAGAATCAAAAAAACTAGCTCCTTTTAATGCAGTTATGGTTTGTTTACCTGCATTAATTAAATCAGGGTCTACATCCCTTTCAAAAGGAAAAGGCCCCATCCCTAAAATTCCATTTTCACTTTGAAAATCAACTTCAATGTCTTTTTGTACAAAATTAGCAACTAAAGTTGGAATACCTATTCCAAGATTAACATAATATCCGTCTTTTACTTCCTTTGCAATTCTTCTCGCTATTCCATTTTTATCTAACATATATTAATTATAAAGTTGGTGTTATTGTACGTTGTTCTATTCTTTTTTCATAGTTTTCCCCTTGAAAAATTCGTTGTATAAAAATACCTGGCACATGTACTTGATTTGGGTCTAAGGATCCGACAGGAACTAACTCTTCAACCTCAGCTACTGTTATCTTGGCCGCACCACACATATTTGGGTTGAAGTTTCTTGCCGTTCCCTTGAATATTAAATTGCCTGAAGTATCACCCTTCCATGCTTTTACAAATGAAAAATCTGCTTTAAATGCATATTCTAAAACATACATCTTGCCGTCAAATTCACGAGTTTCTTTTCCAGTAGCTACTTCGGTGCCAAAGCCAGCAGGAGTATAAATTGCGGGAATACCTGCTTGTGAAGCTCTACAAAGTTCGGCTAAAGTACCTTGTGGAATGAGTTGAACGTCTAGTTCTCCAGAGAGCATCTGTCTTTCAAATTCCTCATTCTCCCCAACATATGAGGAAATCATTTTTTTAATTTGATGCGCCTTAAGTAATCGACCTAAGCCAAAATCGTCAATACCAGCGTTGTTTGATATGCAAGTTAAATTCTTTACGTTCATATTTACAAGTTCTGATATAGCGTTTTCTGGTATACCGCATAAGCCAAATCCTCCTAAAAGTAAAGTCATCCCGCTTTCAACACCATCCAAAGCTTTATGAACATTATTTACATATTTATTAATCATAAGACATATTTTGGTTTAATACTTAAAAATCAATTTCCGGATTAATCACTTCATTTACTTTATACGCTTCACCTTCTTCGTTATATTGCTTACACTCAGTGATAATAGATAATTCTTCGGGTATTGAAAATTCATCTTTTGAGATTCCTAAAGCATCAATGGTATAGCATCCTTTCATGAAATTGGCCCAAATTGGTAACGCCATTGAAGCGCCTTGCCCGTAAGTAATAGTTTCAAAATGAGTGGCGCGGTCTTCTCCTCCAACCCAAACACCAGTAACTAGATTAGGAACCATTCCCATGAACCAACCGTCACTTTGATTTTGTGTGGTCCCTGTTTTTCCAGCAATTGCGTTATCAAATTCATATGGATAGCCAGTAACTATCTCTTTATATACCGCTTGTTCTTTCGCGAAATTGTGACGCAAGCGCTGTCCTGAACCAAATTTTGTTACACCTTCCATTAAATTGACAATGACATATGCAATTTCTTCACTTAAAACATCACGTGACTCTGGAGTAAACTGGTATAATAAAGTACCATTTTTGTCTTCAATCTTAGTGACCATCACAGGCTTAGTATAAACACCTTTATTTGCAAAGGTTGAATATGCCGCCACCATCTCATAAACGCTTAAATCAGGTGTCCCCAAGGCTATTGATGGGACTGCGGGAAGACTTTGTTCCACTCCCAAATCTTTTGCCATATTTATTACAGGCTTTGGTCCAATTTCATTCATTAGTCTTGCAGTGATAGTATTTCTTGAATTTGCTAGAGCAGATTTTAAAGTTTCAAAACCAGAGTAATTATTGCTAGAGTTTTTTGGGGCCCAAGCCTTCACGTTTCCAAATTTAAAAGCCGGAATGGTAATTTGAGCTTTAGGGAATGTATCACAAGGAGATAGGTGAAGTTGATCAATTGCAGCTGCATAGACGAATGGTTTAAAGGTTGAACCTACTTGTCGTTTCCCTTGTTTAACCATATCGTATTGAAAATGTTTATAATTAAAGCCTCCTACCCAAGATTTCACAAAACCAGTTTGAGGCTCCATTGACATCATTCCTGCACGAAGAAAAGATTTGTAATATATCATAGAATCCATTGGAGTCATTACTGTATCGATTTCATTATTTGGTCCATCCCATGAGAATATTTTCATTGAAATAGGCTTATTAAATGAATTGACAATTTCATTTATTGGTTTTTTTAAGTCATAACGCATTTTGCGCCATCTTTCAGAGCGCTTCATCCCTAAATTTAAGAGTTTCTCAATATCTTCTTCTTCCAATTCAAGAAATGGTGCTGTGGGATTTCTTTGTTTGGTATTTTGAATAAAAAACTCTGTCTGTAGGGCTTTCATGTGCTGTGAAACGCTAGTCTCTGCAATAATTTGCATTCTAGAATCAATTGTTGTGTACACCCTTAAACCATCTCTGTAGATATTATATTTTTCTCCGTTAGCCTTTTTATTACCATCTTGGTTAACCCAGTCCTTTAGAAACTCCTTTAAATAAGCTCGAAAATATGTAGCGATTCCTTCGCGATGTGATTCTGGATTATAATTTAAATTAAGTGAGGTGTCCTGTAGAGAATCTTTTGTTGCTTCATTTATAAAACCATATTTAAACATCTGTGAAAGGACGACATTTCTTCGGTTCCTAGTACCAATAGGGTTTCTTTTTGGACGTGGATTGTACAAAGATGAATTTTTAAACATCCCAACTAACATGGCTGATTCTGTAATATTCAAAGCAGAGGGCTCTTTACCAAAATAAATTCGTGCAGCACTTCGAATTCCGTCAGCATTATTCCCGAAATCATAGATATTAAAATATTGAGCTATTATCTCCTCTTTTGTGTATTGTTTTTCGAGACGTATGGCAATTATCCATTCCTTAATCTTTTGAGTGATGCGCCCAAATGTTTGTCTTGATCCTTCACCATGAAAGAGTTGCTTTGCAAGTTGTTGAGAAATTGTACTTCCACCACCGCCTTTTCCAAGTTTATAAATAGCCCTAAGAGTACCTTTAGCGTCTATACCAGAATGATCAGAATAACGGTAATCCTCAGTAGCAATAAGAGCATCAATTAAGTGCTTTGGCAGTTCGTTATATCCGATTGGAGTGCGATTATCTTCGAAGTAAAATTTGCCAAGCGTTACACCATCAGAAGAAATTATTTCAGTGGCTAAATTTGTGCTGGGGTTCTCCAGAGCCGTATGATCTGGCATAGTGCCAAAAACTCCAAAGGATGCTAAGACAAAAATAATTGGAATGGTACAAAAACCTAAAAAAAATAAACCCCAAAACCATTTTTTTGGCTTAGTAAAATCAGACCTAATTTTTTTTCTTTTAACCATAATTTAAAGTTCAACAGCTTCAATGCTAAAACCCACATCTACCACCCCTTCAAGCTTCTTCAAGCTAACCTCACTACCCTGTTCTCTCATAGCATGAAATATACTCAAGTTATACTCACCAGACTCAGAAAAAATAAATTGATTTTTGTGACCTTTGTACCACAATTTATGTTCTTTTAAAAATATTCCCCCTTGGCCAAGCATAGAACCGTCTGGACGAGCCATTTTATATTCCAAAGTGTCTTTTTGAATTTTACCATTTGGATATTGTAAATTAACCTTCAAAAACAAATTACTAAACTTATAAGATTGATTGGTTCTTAACTTTATAAATAAATTCTGTGGGTTAACTGTGTCTGTAATTTTAAAATCATAATCAATTGATCTGCCTTTATCCCAAAATGGTTTTACAGAGCTATATTTATCAAAAACTGTAATTTTATTACATGATGTGGTAATAAAAAGAAATAGAATATAAATTAGGTTTTTAAGCCAAACCGCTTCGTTGCTTTGACGCTCAAAAAACTTAAAGTAAGGTGCTTTCAAAAAGAAGGGGGTAAAATGCTGCCCTTTATTATAATTAATAAATGTGAGAGTGCTAAAAGTCATAGATTATTATATTTACAATTCAAATAATATCAAACCTCAATAAAATATTTTATGGTTTTTTTAGTATTGTAAATATAAGTTTATTTAAGAACTTAAAAAATTAAATAGGTGTTGCGACTAACAATCAATTCTTTGAGCTAAATCTTGTTTTAAAGAGTCAAAAATATATTATTATCCTTATACTTAAGGTTCTTTGAGCGACCTTTTTTAAATATATCATTGCTATTACCTTGTCCCTTACGTAAAGTTTTTTGCTCCTTTGAAGGTAATCGATTAATATGCATACATTTTAAAGAACAACAATTTTCCATTTCTACTTTACATGAATCGCACTGAATGAATAAAAGATGGCAAGCATCATTGGCACAATTGACATGTATATCAGCAGGTGCGCCACATTGGTGACATTGCGCAATCATATCATCACTAATTTTTTCAGCACGTCTTTCATCAAAAACAAAATTTTTACCAATAAATTTATTTTCTATTCCTAGCTGATCTACTTGGCGTTTATAGTTAATAATTCCTCCTTCTAATTGAAAAACTTCTTTGAAACCTTTGTGCTTGTAATAAGCACTTGCTTTTTCACAACGTATGCCTCCTGTGCAATACATTACTAATTTTTTAGAGCTTTTTTGGTCTTTCAATTGCTCTTCAATAAGATCTAATGAGTCTCTAAAAGTATCAACGTTAGGAGTGACTGCATTTTTAAAATGTCCAATTTCACTTTCATAATGATTACGCATATCAACTACAACCGCATCTTCGTCTTCAATTAGTTGATTAAACTTTGCTGCAGATACATGGGTTCCAGTATTAGCAACATCAAAAGTAGAATCTTTAAGACCGTCTGAAACAATTTTATTTCTAACTTTGATTTTGAGTTTTAAAAAAGAAAAAATATTATGTTCTATAGCAATATTAATACGTACGCCTACTAAAAAAGATATAGAGTCCAAATGATTCTTAAACAGTTTAAAATTCTCAGCAGGAAGAGATAGTTGTGCGTTAATACCTTCATTAGCTATATAAATGCGGCCAAGAACATCAATAGAATCCCAAAAGAGAAATAAGTGATTTCTAAAAATTGTAGTATTAATGATGTTGGCGTACTTGTAAAAAGAGAGGGTTAAACGATCTTTGCCTGCTTTTTGGATCAATAAAGTTCTTTCATTATTGCTCAAGTTGTTGTACAGTTGCATGCTATACGTATTTTTAAGTTAATAATATTAAAATAACAAATGTAGTGTTTTTTCGTTCTTTTATATTTTTTAATCTGAAAACAATATTACAATCCAATTAGTTTAAGTACACGAAAAAGACAACTTCAATTGTGTAAATTATATAAAGAAACATTATTTTAGCAGTAGTTATTTAAACCAAAAAAATATAATGAGTAAAGAAAAAGATGCTAAACTAAAAGCCTTAAAATTAACACTTGACAAGCTTGATAAGGCCTACGGTAAAGGAACTGTAATGAAAATGAGTGATGCCCCAATTGTTGATGTTGATGTTATATCATCTGGGTCTTTGGGGCTTGATGTAGCCTTAGGAGTTGGAGGTTATCCTAGGGGTAGAGTCGTTGAAATTTATGGTCCAGAATCATCTGGAAAAACAACACTGACTCTTCATGCAATAGCTGAAACACAAAAATCTGGAGGTATCGCTGCATTTATTGATGCAGAACACGCTTTTGATCGTTTTTATGCAGAAAACTTAGGAGTCGATATCGATAATCTCATCATATCCCAACCTGACAATGGCGAACAAGCTTTAGAGATTGCTGAAAACCTAATTCGTTCAGGTGCAATAGATATGATTGTTATTGACTCAGTAGCTGCCCTTACGCCCAGAAGTGAAATTGAGGGAGAAATGGGTGATTCTAAAATGGGGCTACATGCGCGTCTTATGTCACAGGCACTAAGAAAACTTACTGGTACTATTAGCAAAACTAATTGCACAATGATTTTTATTAATCAGTTGAGAGAAAAAATTGGAGTTATGTTTGGCAATCCAGAAACGACTACTGGGGGTAATGCATTAAAATTTTACGCTTCAGTAAGGTTAGATATTAGACGTTCAACTCAAATAAAAAATACTGATGGAAATGTTCTTGGGAATAAAACAAGAGTAAAAGTTGTAAAAAATAAAGTTGCGCCACCATTTAAGCTAGCTGAATTTGATATAATGTATGGAGAAGGAATATCGAAAGTTGGAGAGGTATTAGATATTGCTGTTGAATTTGATATAATTCAAAAAAGTGGCTCTTGGTTTAGTTATGATGAAACAAAACTAGGACAAGGAAGAGATGCGGTTAAAAATATGATTAAAGATAACCCAGATTTAATGGACGAGCTTGAGGGAAAAATTAAAGAAACAATTAAATCTCAGTCATAAATTCTAAGCTGTATTTTCCCTTAGATTATTCAATATTAGATTGTAAACCTTATCACTCATTAATCTAAGTGAATCATTATTGTAATCTTCAGGATTTAAAAAATTATGGGATTTAACCCTCATTTTACCTGGGCTTCCGCTAAAAAATGTAAAAGAAAATCGTTTTTTATTATCCAAAAAAGTAATTGGAACTAAAGGCAAATTATGTTCAACTGAAAGTTTAAAAGCACCTATTTTAAAACGATCTAACTCAACCGACTCCTTTGGAACTCCACCCTCAGGGAAAATACAAATACTAAGTCCTTGCTGAATACGTTCTTGGGCGTAACTAAATACTTTTTTTCTACTTATAGCACTTCCACGGTCTACCAAAATAGAAGTACGTTTGTAAAAAAACCCAAATAACGGAATTTTTGCCAATTCCTCTTTTCCTACAAACACAAAAGGATTATTCTTTATAATTGAAAACATCAACATAATATCAATCATTGAAGTGTGATTGGCAACAAAAATATAGCTCTTGCCAGGCAGTAAATCATCTTCCCAAACTACGGACCAATAAAAACCCATGCCTGCTAATATTGATCGAGCCCAAAATCGAGCTACTTTAAAAAAGTAAGGATACCAAGATCTCTTTAAAATCGATAAAATCAATAGCGGAGAGAGAAGAAAAGTGCATAAACCTACTAGAATGTAGAACCAAAGCCTATAAATTAACCAAATTGGATAGTACATAAATTTCATTACAACCAAAACTACTAAAAAAATTGAGCGATTAGCTCAAAAAAATTACCTTTGTATGTAAATCAAATAATCTAGAGTCTAATGGCTAGAGTTTTAACCGGCATACAGAGCACGGGCACTCCTCATTTGGGAAATATTTTAGGAGCAATACTGCCTGCTATTGAAATGAGTAGAAAGCAATCTAATGATTCTTTTTTATTTGTTGCAGATTTGCACTCGCTTACACAAATAAAAGATGCTAAAACTCTTTTTCAAAACTCTTTTTCGACTGCATGTGCATGGCTAGCTTGTGGCTTGGATACAGAAAAAACAGTTTTTTACAAGCAAAGTGATATTCCCCAAGTAACAGAACTCGCTTGGTTTTTAAACTGCTTTTTTCCATTTTCAAGATTAGAACTAGCTCACAGCTACAAAGACAAAGTTAATCGCTTAGAAGATGTTAATGGCGGCTTATTTAATTATCCAATGCTAATGGCTGCTGATATTTTATTGTACGATGCTAATATAGTCCCTGTTGGTAAAGACCAGCTCCAACATATTGAAATGACCAGAGATGTTGCCTCAAGGTTTCATGCAAAAATGGGTAAGACCTTTGTGATACCAGAAGCAAAAATTCATAAGGAAACTAAATTGATTCCTGGAACAGATGGCCACAAAATGAGTAAAAGTAAAAACAATATTATAAATATTTTTCAGAGTGATAAAGACCTAAGGAAACAAATAATGGGTATTAAGACGGATAGCGTTTCAATTGAAATGCCAAAAAATTGGTCTACATGTAAATGCTTTGCTATTTACGAATTAATAGCGTCAAATAAAGAAGTTCAAGCAATGAAAAAAAATTATGAGTCAGGTGGTTATGGCTTTGGAGATGCGAAGCAAGCATTGTTTGAGCTTATTTGCTACAAATTTATTAATGAGCGTAAAAAATATAACTACTACATATCGAACCCCGAGGAAGTGAAAAAAATATTAAGTTCTGGCGCTGATAGGGCGTCTGTTATTGCTAATAAAGTTCTTGGTCGCGTTCGAAAAAAACTCGGATATTAAAAAATTACCTGAAAAGTCATCTTCATTTTTTTGTTGATTTTAGTAAAATTGAAAAAAAAATTATAAATTTGAAAATATGAATTTAAGCGATCATATAAGTAATCTTTTATACAGATACGAATGTGTTGTTGTACCTAACTTTGGGGCATTTCTAAGCCATAAGATTTCTGCAAGAATTGATCCTAAGACCCAAACGCTCTACCCTCCAAAAAAAAGATTATCCTTCAATGAGCAACTAACATCTAACGACGGAATTTTAGCTAATCACGTGTCTAAAAGCGAGAAAATTTCATATGAAAATGCATTAGCTAAAATAGCTAAGCAAGTTAATGAAATGCAAAGAATTCTCGAAAAAAATGAAACTATTGTTCTAAACTCTATTGGGGATTTACAACTAAATAAAAATGGAATTTTAATCTTTGAGCCTTGTTATAAACTAAATTACCTTACAGATGCTTTTGGTCTTAGTGAATTTCTAGCTTCAGAAATTTCAAGGAGAAAAATTATTAACTTTCAAAGAACAAAAAAGAATCCTACAAACTCATTAATTAAATATGCTGCTGTTGGAATTCTTCTAATCAGTTTAGCAGGAATATTTAACTTTAACTATAATCAATATATCGAAGAGCAAAATATTATAGCCACAGAGCAAGCCAACGTTTTGTTGGGAAATCAAATTCAAGAAGCTACATTTGCTGTACGTACACCATTGCCATCTTTAACTTTAAATTTAAAAATTAATAAGGGGAATTTTCATGTCGTAGCAGGGGCTTTTAGAGTTAAAAAAAATAGTGAGCGCAAACTCCGTCAATTAAAACGTCTAGGTTTTAATGCTAATATCATTGGCCAAAATCGTTATGGTTTATTTCAAGTAGTATTTGAAAGTTTCCATACACGCGAACAAGCCATTCGTGAACTTTACAAAATAAAAAAAGAACAAAATCCAGAGGCTTGGCTATTAGTGAAGGATTTAAACTAAGTTCTACTTAAACCTTCTTTGTTAAATTAAAAACTACAATTTCCTGAAAAGTTTTTTGATCTAATCTTTTTGCATCTTGTCGAATAATATATACTACATTTGTAAAATATAGTAAAACCAATGATTTCAAAAAAACCCTTTAATTCGAAAACCGTTGTTACAGATCTAGTGCTGCCAAGTGAAACAAATTCAATTAATACTCTATTTGGAGGTGAGCTTTTGGCAAGAATGGACCGTGCCGCCAGTATTGCAGCCCAAAAACACTCTGAAAAAGTTGTTGTTACGGCATCAGTAAATCATGTCGCCTTTAACCACACTATTCCTTTAGGTAGTATTGTAACAATCGAAGCAAAGGTTTCTCGTGCATTTAACACATCAATGGAAGTTTATTTAGATGTGTGGTATACAGATAACAATTTTAACACTCCCCTAAAAGCAAACGAAGCGATATTTACATTTGTAGCTGTCGATAAAAATAGAAATCCGATTCAAGTTCCTAAGCTTATGCCTGAAACTGAAGAAGAAATAAAACGTTTTGATGGAGCTCTTAGAAGACGTCAATTAAGTTTAGTATTGGCTGGGAAAATGAAAGCAAACCAAGCTACAGAACTGAAGGCTCTTTTTGTAAATAAATCATAGCTTATAAATCCAACTTGAAGGGTTTTGAATAGAGCTATCCTTATATATTCCAAAGCTTAAAATAGACTCGCCTGTTACTTTATTTGTAATAACCTCTCCAATAATTTGTTTGGTTGTAACTTTATCCCCTTTTGATACATAAAACTTAGATAGATTTTTATAAACTGTAATGTAGTTACCGTGGCGTATCATAATGGTATTGTTGCCATTTTTTGGAGTCATAACTCCCTGAACGGTTCCTTCAAAAACAGATCTTATTGGCTCGCCTTTATTAGTTGCGATACGAACGCCATTGCTCCTAATTTTAATACTTGGATCAATAGGTGATGGGTTAGTCCCAAAGCGCAATTTCACTATCCCGTTGGCTACTGGCCAAGGTAATTTTCCTTTATTAGATGTGAAGTTTTTAGCTAATGCTTTTTGTTCTGGAGTCAAAGAAAAGACAGCCAAATTTTCGGATTTCCCTGCCTTCCTATTTGATGCTGCAATTGCTTCTTGAATTAACTTTCGAATTTCTTCATTTAATTTTTGGGATTCTTTTTGTTTATTTTTAATCTTAAGTGAAAAAGTTGATAAATCTTTTTGAATAGACGCTATCAAAACTTTTTGTGTATTTCTCTCTTCATCCAAAGCTTCTTTTACAAATTGATTTTCATTAATTATTTTTTTCTTTTCTTCTTTTTTGCTTTCGAGATCTTGATTGAGTAATTGTAGCTTTTTTGTTTCTTCTTTAATAAGCTTTGCTTGATTTTTCTGATAATTTGCATATTGCTTAATATACTGTATGCGCCTAAAAGCTTGCTGAAAGTTTGAAGAAGATAATAAAAACATCAGCTTATTTTTACGATCGCGGCTTTTATAAGATCTTAAGATCATAGCAGCGTAATCTTGTTTTAATATTTTCAACTTATTTTGTTTATCTAAAATTTTATTTTCATTAAAATTTATTTCTCTGGTAAGTAAATTTGCTTGTTGGTTTGTTATACGAATTAAATTTTTTCTAACACTAATTTTATAACTCAAGTCATCAACCGTATTTATTATAGATTTCCTTTCCTTCTTGCTTGCAAATAACAAAGCTGTTATTTGTTTTATTTCTTTTTGTAATTCCCGTCTTCTACCTTCTAGTTCTTGTTGGCGTTGGTTTTGCGCATTAACGCCCCACGAGCCTAAAGCCAAAAAAATAAAAAGAATGAAGAATAAATATTTAATCTTAGAGGCCATTAGAGATCAATCTGTTTATAGCCCGAGGGCATTTTAAATGGAAACCGCAAGGGCTGGTTTAAAATTACGGATTTTAAATTCAATCTCAAGTTAGTTTCATTTTGGTTTTCCAGAACTTTGATTGTTATTGATTTAGGAAATAATTGTTTATCAATGTCTTGAAAACTTTGGTAATTTATGTCAAGACTTTGATTTTCAAGAGGCTGGTATACGGACTGACCTTCCAGTTTAAAGGAGCGAGGGTTGATAAAATACAAGACTTGTAATAATTCATTAACTTTCTTTGGTGTTAAGACATAAGACGTTTGGTTTAATTCCTTTTTTAAAGTATTTGTTTTGGGGTTAAAAAGAGCATCTCCAAGTAATACATTTTCAAGGTTGGAAAAATTGAGTGTAATACCTAATAGGTCTGTTATAATTTCATAGCCTCCATCAAAAAACGTACGGTCTAATTTATTATACATTTGAACTTTTTCTGGAGTTATTTTTAAACGTACCATATTTAAAAAAGCGTTGACCCATATCGTATTACCACGCTCCATTCGAAGTGTTAGCGTATGTGTCTGTGATTTATTGCCTTCCGTCAATTCCAACTTAAGTCGTGATTGAAGGGTTGTAAAGTCTGCTTTTTGTTTTTGGTGTGTTTTTAATATTTGCTTTGCTTTCAATTTTGAGTCTAGCACTGGCTCTACACCAATTTTTTTTGCGATCCCACAACTAAAAAATAAAACTGCTATTGAACTATATATGAACTTTTTAATCATTGCCTATTAAGTGCTTTTGCTTTATCATTAAACGTTTTTGCTTTTGCAATATTGTTTTTTTTGGAGTAAAGATCAGCCATTAAAGTATAATATCTTTCAGCTGTTTCATTGTCTTCAAAAATATAATCCAATCCGATTTCAAGCAAATCTAAAGCCGATCCCCAGCGCTGCAAGTGAAATTGAGCCTGTCCACAAATTAAATACAACTGAATTTGTGTCGGAAAAAACTCCAATTGTGCTAAAGTAAATTCAACGGCAAGTTCATATTGCATTGTTTCCAAGTAAAGGCTGGCAATTGTTTGAATCAGTCCTAAATCTTGAGGTATCGTTTGCAGCTCTTTTTCATAAAAGTTCAAGGCTTTAAGCGGTTTATTTATTTCATTGTAGTAATCAGCCCATTCTAAATTGGAACGGTTTGAAACATCCAATGAAGAAGCGGGCTCCACTTCAACCAGTACCGCTTTATAGGCAGGGTTGTCTTTAACAAATTGAAGGAAATCACTTAAAACTTTGGCTTTTATGTGTGGCGCCAATACATTGCTACTCGTTACTATTTTCATAGACTTAATTGCTTTGTCGTAGGCCTCTTCGTCTAGATAAAACTTATACAGGCCCACATGTGCAAGGTGAGATTTGGGGTGGGCTTTTAAAAAAGATTTGGAAGCTATAAAGGCTTCATTTTTTAAACCATACTGACTTAAAGTATAAATTAAATTTAAAAAATGTTGGGCGTTTTCTGGCGATTCATTAAGGCGTCTCTTTAAAAACTGCACGTGTGCATTTTGATTGCCGGTTTGCAAATAAATATTGACGCGGAGTTGATCGCGTTTAGACGTATATCCGTACTGTAAATCCAGTTCTTCAATCTGGTTCAAAGCAGCTTCATAATGACCTGCGCTAATGTTTAAATGCACTAAGTCCTCTTTAAAAGCTTGGCGTTTGAAAAGAAGTGGCTTTACCGCTGCTATTGCTTTGTTATAATCTTCAGTATGAACATATAGTTGATATAATTTTTCTTTGTACCAAAAATTATTTTTGTCTAAAAAAATAGCTTTTTTTAGATTAATTTCAGAACGAGAATAAGCTTTTATTTTGTAATAAAGATCTCCTAGTAGATAATAAACTACAGCGCGCTCTGGGTATAATTTAGAGCAGCTTTTTAGAGCGTCAATCGCTTTAGTATAATTTTCAATCCCTTTTTGTTTTAAGGCCTCATAAAATTTGTCCTGAAATTGCAGTTCTGAATTTGTTGTTGCTAAGCCCGGGATACTGTCATTCTTTATTTGTTCAGAGGCCATCGCACCTAAAAAAAAGCTGAGAAAAAATAATATTAACCACTTTGGATGTATCATTGGCTTCCTGTGCTTCCAAATCCACCAGCCCCGCGACTTGTTTCCGATAAACTTTGAACGAGATCCCATATGGCGCGCTCATGCTTGGCAATGACCATCTGAGCGATGCGTTCACCATTTTGTATTGTGAAGTCTTCATCAGAAAGGTTGATTAAAATTACCCCAACTTCACCTCTGTAATCAGCGTCAATAGTTCCAGGACTGTTCAGAACCGTAACCCCGTATTTGGCAGCCAAACCACTACGAGGCCGAATTTGGGCTTCAAAACCTACGGGAAGTGCCATAAAAAGTCCAGTAGGAATAATATGCCTTTCCAGTGGCTTTAGAATAATATCATGTTCAATGTAGGCACGCAAATCCATACCAGCTGAAGCGATGGTCTCATAGCTAGGAAGTTCGTGTGAAGATTTATTAATGATATTAATTTTCATAATTAGGATTTAATAAGTTTTTTAGATTGGTTTTCTCCTTAACCCATACAACAGCTATCAATATAATAATCAAAACGCCTCCAACTATGTATTGTTCTCTAAAAACATAAAAAGATAAGGCTGAAAATCCAATAGAAAGTATTAAGTAAAGCCCTATTTTTTTTAAGTTATAAGGGACTTTATAATGCCTTTGCCCAAGTATGTAGGAAATAAAAGCCATGGCAACATAGGCGGCCAGTGTTGCAGTGGCTGAAGCCATATAACCAAACTTTGGAATAAATAAAAGGTTAATAAGCATTGTTAATAGGGCCCCAAAAATAGAGATATAAGCCCCGAATTTTGTGCGATCAGTTATTTTATACCATACAGATAAGTTGTGATAAATCCCTAAAAATAAATAAGCAAGTAACAAGATCGGTACCACACTCATAGCATCCCAATAGGCTTCGTTTGGAATCAAAATTAATTTTAATAGATCAACAAAAACGACAACAATCAAAAGAATCAATGCTCCAAATATGACAAAAAATTCTAATGTTTTGGCATAATTAGTTTTTGCCTCTTTCTCTTTTGCAGTACTAAAAAAGAACGGCTCAATCCCCAAGCGATAGGCTGTGGCGAATAAGGTCATGATTAATGCTAATTTATAACAAGCAGAGTAGGTTCCTATGGCGGTTTTAGATAGGTTTTCAGGTAACAACCGCTCTAATAAAATTCGGTCAAAAGTTTCATTGATGGAAAAGGCAATTCCTGCGATAAGTACTGGGGCTGCATAGCGCAACATCTGCATCCAAAGTTTGACATTAAAATTATAATTGAGCTTAAAATAAAACCGAATTAACAATAAAAGAGTGGCGACGCTTGCTATCAAATTGGCTGTAAAAATATAGTGTACTTCAAAATTGGGGCGGTAAAACAATTCCCAAAACGAGGACGTTTCTGCCCATGATTTTAAAAATAACAACAAGACAATATTAAACCCTAAATTAAGCGCTACATTCACGAGCTTAATGACTGTGTATTTGGCTGGCTTACCTAGGGCGCGTAAATATGCAAATGGAATGACTACCAAAGCGTCAAAAAATAAAATCCACAAAACCAAGACTATATAATCAGTATCAATATTAATGTAGCTTGAGATCTCTTGTTTCAATAGATAGCCCACAACAAAAATCAGTGATGAGGTCAATAACAAAGAAATTGCAGAAGTACTTAAAACTGTTTCTTTTTTGTGATTGCTATTAAAAAAGCGGAAAAAAGCGGTTTCCATCCCATAAGCCAAAAGTATATTGAAAAATACAAAATAAGCAAAGATTAAAGAGACATCTCCATAATCAGCTACGTTTGCTAGCACTGATTTATCCGTATGCAAACGCACCAGTAAAAAACTGAGCATTTTGGGAATCACCGTAGCCAACCCGTAAATAAATGTTTGCTTATAAAGTATTTTAAGCTTCGTCAAACTACTAGATTTATGGGCTTAAAAATACACTTTTTGCGGCAGATATAATAATTATTAGCCGGTGGGCAGAAGGGTGCTCGATTCAGGACTGTTTGTCTTTCTAGCTCTTACTTTAGTTGTTCAACGCCTCAGCACCACCAACAATTTCAAGAATCTCATTGGTAATGGCTGCTTGTCTTGCTTTGTTATAGGTCAATTTTAATTGATCTCTTAGCTCTGTGGCATTGTCCGTAGCCTTGTGCATGGCTGTCATTCGGGCACCATGTTCACTTGCAAAACTATCTCTTACGGCTTTGAATAACTGTGTTTTTAAAGACTTTGGTATTAAGGTTTCGATAATTTCCGATTTAGAAGGCTCAAATATATAGTCTTGATTTAAATTTACAATTTCCGTATTTGGAACAATGGGTAAAAATGGCTCCGTCAAAATAATTTGAGTAGCTGCGTTTTTGAATTTATTGTATACTAACTCAATTTTATCAACCGCACCCGATTCAAACTGTGTCATCAACGTATCAGCAATTTTTGCGACATTTTCAAAAGTCAAATCCTCAAAAACATTACTTTGATTTGAAATGACTTGGTTCTCTTTCTCTAGTGCATCATTGCCTTTCTTTCCAATGGCCAATACAGAAACTTTTTGATCCGCATATGCCCTTGCTAAATGGGCTACCTGTTTGATGATGTTGGAATTAAAGGCGCCACAAAGCCCTCTATTGGAGGTAATCGCTACAATAAGTACTGTTTTTACCTCGCGTTGTTCTGCAAATTTACTTCCGCTACTCGCGTCCAAGTTAGCGCTTAAATTTTGTAAAAGCTCTGTAAGCTTGTCAGCGTATGGGCGCATCGCTGTGATGGCGTCTTGGGCCTTCTTTAACTTGGCGGCAGAAACCATTTTCATGGCACTTGTGATCTGCATCGTAGAGGATACAGACGAAATTCTGTTTCTTATTTCCTTTAAATTTGCCATGCTTTAGACTAATTGTATTTAGCGGACATGTTTTGTGCTACTTTTGTTAAGGTGTCTGTAACCTCATCTGTCAACTTGCCAGATTTAAGAGTAGACAGAACGCCACTGTGTTTTACTTTTAAAAATTCTATGAATTCAGCTTCAAACTCTTTGACTTTATTAACAGGAACATCCCGCAATAAATTTTTAGATCCTGCATAAATAATCGCAATTTGATCTTCAACTTTAAAAGGGTCATTTTGAGCTTGCTTAAGGATTTCAACGTTTCGTTTTCCTTTTTCAATAACATTCAATGTAACGGCATCCAAATCTGAACCAAACTTAGCAAAAGCCTCTAATTCACGGAATTGTGCTTGATCAAGCTTTAATGTTCCAGATACTTTTTTCATGGATTTAATCTGTGCATTTCCTCCCACACGAGACACAGAAATACCGACGTTGATTGCTGGCCGAACGCCAGAATTGAATAAATCACCATCTAAGAAAATCTGACCATCTGTAATCGAAATCACGTTTGTAGGAATATAAGCAGACACATCCCCCGCTTGCGTTTCAATGATTGGAAGTGCTGTTAAAGATCCCCCGCCTTTCACCAAAGGTTTTAAGGACTCAGGTAAATCGTTCATGTCCTTGGCAAGGGTGTCATCGTTGATCAATTTTGCAGAGCGCTCCAACAAACGCGAGTGTAAATAAAATACATCTCCTGGATAAGCCTCGCGCCCTGGAGGGCGGCGTAATAAAAGTGAAACTTCTCGATAAGCCACAGCTTGTTTTGACAAATCATCATAAACAATAAGAGCAGGTCGGCCTGTATCTCTAAAATACTCTCCAATTGCAGCACCTGTAAACGGTGCATAAACCTGCATCGGCGCAGGGTCTGATGCATTTGCTGCTACAATTGTAGTGTAAGCCAAGGCACCTTTTTCCTCAAGTGTTTTTGAAATTAAAGCAACAGTGGACGCTTTCTGTCCTACCGCAACATAAATACAGTAAACAGGTTCCCCTGCATCATAGAATTCTTTTTGATTTAAAATGGTATCGATACAAACTGCAGTTTTCCCTGTTTGACGATCTCCAATTACGAGTTCTCTTTGCCCACGCCCTACTGGGATCATAGCATCAATAGATTTTATTCCTGTTTGAAGTGGTTCAGTAACCGGCTCTCGGAATACAACACCAGGTGCTTTGCGCTCCAATGGCATTTGATAAAGATTGCCTTCAACAGGCCCCTTTCCATCAATGGGTATACCAAGGGTATCCACCACACGCCCCACAATACCTTCTCCAACATTTATGGATGCGATACGGCCTGTACGTTTAACTGTTGAACCTTCTCTTACAACTTTAGAAGCACCTAAAAGTACAATCCCAACATTGTCTTCTTCAAGATTCAAAACAATCCCTTCAAGACCGCCTTCAAATTGAACCAATTCACCGTACTGTGCGTTAGACAATCCGTAGGCGCGGACAATCCCATCTCCTACAGTTAATACAGTTCCTACTTCATCTAGGGACGCATTCGCTTCAAATCCTGAAAGTTGTTGCTTTAAAATTGCTGAAATTTCA
>TARA_B100001057_G_scaffold403414_1_pt1 | contig 38122 bp, 49 predicted proteins | sample TARA_B100001057 | Tara Oceans TARA_B100001057 (sample SAMEA2621839) | marine metagenome | biome: marine biome (ENVO:00000447); feature: surface water layer (ENVO:00002042); material: "saline water (ENVO:00002010), including plankton (ENVO:xxxxxxxx)" | depth 5 m | reverse complement strand
TCTTGTAGCAGTCTAGATCTTTTACGAAGTTTTGTTAATGGTTTTTTACCTGTTAGTTTTCTTAATATTTTTTTTGCTAATGTACTTTCTTCTAAATCGCCTTGTTGAACTTGTTTGAATATGTTCATCAACCTCATTTTTAAAGGTTGGTTTTCTTTTTTAGATATTATTTTTGCAAGTACACCAGAAACAGGATCGGCTTGTTTTACTTGTTGTGGAGTTTGTTTTTTACCTTGGGTAACATTTGATAAGCCTTTTGCCATCATGTTAGGGTTAGTAACATTTATACCTGCAACTTTGAATTGCTTTATACTTTTCTTTGCTTCTCTTTCTTCTTCAGGAGTCATTGGCTCCATTGCATCATCGTCTTTAGACTGACTTGCATTAGAATTAGGATCTTGTATTCCTTTATTATATTCGTATAGGTCTTTTAACTTCATCGTCTTCTATTCAACCTTGCAATTCTTTTGCTCACCGGATTTCTTCTTTTGGTTCTAGCGGCTTTTCTAGCCATCCTTCTGCCCATTCTTGCTCTTGTTTTTTTGAGCGTCATACGTTTTTTTAAGTTGATAGGTTTAGAGCATTGGCCGGCGTTAGACACCATTCTGCCTTTACGTGGGCCACTTGTGCATCTGACTTTACGGACAATCTTCTTGCCTCGCTTTGCCCAGACCATTTTGGCCTCCATTACTCCTTCTACTTCAACTATTCTCATTTTAAAATAACTTAAATATTAATGCTATTATCAAACTTGACATTGTAGCAAATACACCTGCCATAATGCCTACTAACCAATTTTCAATTTTTGCAAAATGTTCTTTTACTTCGACTTTAAATTCTTTTATCTCAGTAGTTACCTGCTCGATTCTAAGCATGTCTGCTATAACTTGAGTTTTTAAATCAGGTTCATTTGCATATAATTGCTCTGATGGTTTTTTATCTAATTTTTTGTCTGCCATTACAATACATCCTGTTTAGAAAATTCCATATTTTTGGAACTTTTTGTATCAATTGTACCGCCATTTAAAACGATACCATTTAGTTCGTCTTTCAATGTGTCTAGTGTATGAGCACCTTGTCTTTCAAATGCAAATTTAAACACCCAACCCGCACCAGTTAAAGTTGGTGCACCGTAGTCTTCTAGTCCTGCCGAAGTACCGTCTACTACTATAGGTGTGTTCATAAGCATAGGTTGTGCTCTCAAACTAATAACCTGTACTACACTTTCAAAATCTTTTTGTGTATTGTCTGTAAAATTTGATGTGGCAGTTATGTCTAATGTGGTAAAGAGTGTAAAAAATTCTACATCTCCTGTTAGTGTTTCACTTGAAGTTACTAACCCACCTGCTTTTGTCTGTGCCATAATGTCTCCGTGTGTTCCTGTTATAGCATATTTATCATTTTCGCTGTATATTATGATTTATTTTTAAAGCCATAAAAAAACCCCCTTCGAAAAGGGGGTTTAAAAAAGTTAATTTGAACTTATTTTATTATACTACTGCTAATGCTCCTGCTGTAACTGTTGCGTTTGCTAGGTTTCCACCTGAAGCCTGTACGGCTGTTTGCAGTGAACTTGCAGTTACACCTGGTACTTCTGTTGAGTAATACATGATTCTTGAGTTAGAAGCATGTGGTGAAATGATTACTGGGTTTGCGACGCTCATTAAAGCAAATACTGCCTTCTCGCCGGCATCTAAAGCCCCATTGGTGTAACCAAAATCAGTTAAATCAACACCTGTTCCAGCCGCTACAATAAAATGATTAAGTTCTGCGGTTAACATCTGGTCGTTAGCGACGGCACCGCCTGCTCTTCCGATTCCATTAATTAATGCCATGTTAATCTCCTACTATTCGTGTGTAATAATTTAAAATTATTACTTGGTTACTTTTATTTATCAAAATGTCATAAAAAAAGGGCGATCTGGTCGCCCTCTTTTATTTTGAAAATTGTCTACAAATCTTATAGTACAAAGGTTTTTGCGGCAACTGTTGCTGATGCCAAGTTGATTGAATCAACTGTACCTAATGCAATGATTACGTCCTCTAAGTGAGCCGCTACTGTTTCACTGTTTGAACCATCATATGTATCTGCACCATACTCACCTTCAAGCATAAAACTCATTTTTGCGTTTGTGCTGTGAAGTGCGCCATGACCTAAGATGTTAAAACCTTCACCTTGAATTGCTTCAAATACTGCCTCAACTGCACCTGCTGGTCCTAATGAACCGTTTACAGCCGCGCCAAAGTTTACGTCAATAAATGTAAGGTTTTTTCCAATGAAGAATTTTTCTTCATCTACTCTGTTTGGATTTGCTTGACTTAGTCCTACTAATGCCATTTTAATCTCCTATTTAATTTGCATTTCTGCTTAGTTACTTTTATTTATCAAAAATGTTTACTTTTGAAGTAAATCTTTGAATTTATAACGTAGGTCCGCCATAGTTTTTGAAGGGTCTCGGACAAAATTAGATGCATATTTTTTAGCACTTTTGCCCATTTTGTTTAGATTGATAAAATCGGGTAAAATAGAATCATAATCTTGTAAATCGGATGGTTGATCTGAATAATATCTTTGATGTTTTAAATTTCTACCATCAGCACCAACTCTACCACCACCTGGCTCATCGCTTCTTGACATGCCTCTGCTTTTACCTCTTAATGTTTGAGTTTGAGCATCTCTTCTTAATTGTGCAGAAGTTGGAGTTACGTCAGTGGCCTGTTTACTTGTGTCTTTATTTCCAACTGATTTTTTAGTATCCTGTTTTGCAATGTCAGTATCTTTTGTTCCTTGTCTAGCAACGTTGGTTAAGTCGCCTACTTCCACATCTGTACCGACAGATTGTCCAATTTGCGAACCGTAAGTACTGGTATCTGTACCAATGCCTTTCATTCTACGTTGCACGTGAATATCACGCATCTGCTTTAAAGCATCTTGCTGTTGCTGGCTTATTTCTTTTACTATTACTTCGTCTATTCGCATATTACTATTTATGATCTTTTTCTACTTTGCCAGTAGGCGGCAATACCTGCCAAACCAGCCGCAGTTTTAGGTCCTAATCGGCCTCCTGTGATTCTTGGTCCAAACTCTGCACCAACATAAGCAGATGCACCTGCTACTGCTAAACGTTTAAGTGTAGTTTGGTTAGTTGCTTTATCAATTTCTGTGTTACTGGCATTTGCTAATTTATAATTTCTTTCTTTTGCAAATTTATTCAATGTTTTATATAAATCACTTCTAACTGCTTTTGCTCTCATTATGTGAAGCATCTTTGTGACTGCTAATTGTTTTTGTCTATATTTTAATTTAGGCCAATCTGATATCAATCTTCTTACATTTTGCACAACCATATTATTAATTTTTAGTTGTCTTTGCAATCTTAAAAAATAATTTGAGTTTGGAAGTTTTCCTTTTGCAAGATTTGTCATAAATGTATGCATCAGTTGATCATTAAATTTAAAATTCTTTTTGTATTTAGAATTAATTGTGTATGTAAGCATATAATGATCGTTTGCCGCTATTCTTAATGCTCTGTATTTGCCATGTCGAATACTGCCATTTGCATATTGGATAGCATAAGGTCTATATTTTTTATCATGTGCAAAAACATACAATAGCATTGTAGTAATCATTAAAAGTTCTGCAATATCGTTTTTGCTATATGGTTTAAATCCATCAGTTGTTCTATACAATCTGCTTTCTTGCAGTTCTCCAAAGAATTTATATTGTGCTTGTTTTTGTTCTTTAGTTGTTTCCATTATGCTCCTGGTTTCCCTGTACCAAAGTTCTTAACACTAAAGTCAAGTCTATCAACTAATTTTATTGCGTTGCCTATGCGATCCACAGCAACAAAACCTTCCTCTCCAGTAACGTCATAGTCACCTTCTGCGTTTTGTACAAATGTGTCTATTTGCTTTATGTTAGTTAATTTATTTATAATCATTTCTTTTGCTTTGATTAAATCTAGATATACAATGTATGCTTTTTCTATTTGTTCTTGATTATCTTCTAAAAATTTTATTCCGTCTAACATTAATTGTGTTTTTTTAACTTGATTTTCTGGCTTACTAAGTTTATCTATTGCTTTTTTCATAAAGCCTTTGTATTCTGCAATAAATCTTTCTGCAAATACTTTAGGATCTTGTTCAAAACCTGTTAATTCTTTCATGATCACATTTACACTTGTCTTAATTCTTTTTCTAAGATCCTCGCCAAATTCATTGTTTTTAAGAAAGTCTAAATCTTTTACTGATTTTAAATTACTGTCTGCATTGTTTATGAGTGCTGACATCTTATCGGACTCGTCTTGAGTAAATGTTACTTGTCCTGAATAATCTCTAATAATAGCATCTCTATACCATACATCTGGATTGTTGCCTAAAGTACTTGCATCAAAACCAAATTTAGCATTTGTGTCTGCAAGTGTAGGACCTCCTACATATTCGGTATGAAATACAACACCAATTTTGGCTCTTAAAATATTTTTTGCTAATTCACTATCTTTTGGTATGGCATAAATTATTGTGTTAGGTTTAAACACAATGAAATCCTGACCTTTGATATTTGCATCGGTAATACTGTCGTCTGTAAATAGTAAGTCGCCCTGTATAACTTTGCCTTTGAAATTAAGTTTTTGCAAGTGTGTAAATGCACTAATTAGTTTTTCTTGCAATCCTTCTGCTTCATGATTTGCTTTGATATCTTCTATGCTTTTATTTACTAATGGGTCTCTTTTGTTAAAGATACTTTTAGTACCTACAAAAAATTTACCGTCTGCTGGATCAGTACCTACAAATACTGCAGGTGCACCATCCCATTTTGTTGTTAGATTAAATTTGGTTTTAGCACTTCCTTTTAACATTTCATGGAAACTGTGAAGATAGTTAATTGCTTGTTGTCCACCAGGTAAGCCGTCATTGAAGATTAAATCTTCTAAGTGTTCTAGATGAGTATTTTTATTTTCGTCCAATCTATGATAGATTGTGCATTCAGTCAAGTATCCTTTTGTAAGATCTACTGCTTTCATTATATAGCACCTAGATCTCTAGCAGGCCCTCCTAATGTACCAGTATTGCCTAAGTCGCCGCCTCCACGTTGTGATTTGAGACCTATATCTCCTAAGTCTGTTTGACCGCTACCTGGCTGATTATTTGGTCTATCAGGTGGTGAAGCAATTTTTTTGAGTGGCTTACCGTTTACTGATATAATGTTGGTGTTTGCCACAGGATGTTTAGTTGGTGACTTACGAGGCTTGCCATCTTTGTCATCATAAAAAACTTGTACTAAAATGTCTGGTACACCGTCTTTGTCGTTATCTACACTAAGATTGCTTGGTGTTAATTGAAGAAATTCTCCATCAACAACTTTGCCATCTGCAGTTTTAAATCTTATTGTATCACCTGCTATTGGAGGATTTACTCCATATACAGTTTTCCAAATTCCGGCAGTTGTTTGTTGCATTGCTTTGTCTTGCTTCTTACCACGAAATTTGGCTATACCTCTATCTATAAGTCCGCCAAGTCGCGAACCTATAACACCGCCAATGTTTGTAGATTTAGCGGCCTGGCCAGCACCTGGTAAAGAAGGATCGCCTCTATTGTCAAAACTAAAAAAGTTTTTAATATATTCCATACCACCTGGTTTTAAATTTATTAGATTTTTAATTCTTGCTGATATATTTTTACCAAATGCTCTTCTAGTAAAGTTGCGATCTGCTGGTACAAAGTCGTTTAATGCTTGGTCATAAACAAAGAAAATATTTTTTTTGTTATCTATGTACCCTTTATAATCTATGCCGTCAACATCAAACTCAAGATCTGTTAAATCCGGATTTGCAACAATTTCGTTCCATTTTAATTTCTTTTTCTTTTTGTTGTCCATGTCAACAAAAGCATCTCGCTTTGCTTGAGCGTCGTCGTCAACTTCAAAAATGACTACTTCATTTATCTTCATTGGATTTAGACCTTGATTCTTTTATGATACTGATGCCCTTGATAAATCTTTCAGGTCTATTTCCTTTTATAGAATTAATTAACCTACGTTGCAAATCTAATGCTTCTTGCTCATCAAAATTTTCTTGAATTAATTCAATTAAATTTAATGCACTTTTTATAATGTGGTTACCTCTAGACTCGATAACATTGAGTTTGTCTCTATCTGAGACTATCGAATTTAGTTCATCTAAAATTGATCTGCGATTTAAGGACATCTTATCTCCGTTTAAGCATATTTATCTAAATTACTTTTTCTTGAGGAGGTTCCTTAGTTCCAAACCTTGCTGTACTATGTCAACATTTTCTTCTGTGGCATCATCATCGCTTCGAATTGCAGAAGATCTCTTCAAGGACTCTGTCATGGTGATAGTATTAATAGTGTCATATGACTCGTCATCTTCCTCAAGATCTTCAATTCTCAGTGTTTCTGGATTGAATTTTAAGTCTACTTTGCTACCTACACCACTACTAGAACGTGTTTTCATAAATTGTATTTGATATCTACCACGTTCCCTCATGGCATTGCTTGTGAATATACCTATTACATTGTCAGCAGTTTGTATTTTACTAATACCACCTGCAATATGGCTGTGATCAAACTCTATTTCTTCAACTGCACCCCTGTTCAACTGCGATGCTGTAACTAATAAGATGTTTAATTCTACTGCTAAATTACGCAACTCCTCAGATACATACTTGTCTTTTATAAATAGGTCGCTTGGACTAACTTTAGTGCTGATTGGACTCATTAAATCTAAGTAATCTACTAATAAAGCATCTACTTTGATACCAGTTTGTATTTCATATTCCCTCAAAAACGACCTAATATCGTTGGCATTTATGCCATTACTCATCTGTTTTATGCGGAATTTACCAGCACCTTTACCTTTCATACGCACTTTCAAGTCCACATCATCCATGTTTTTCATAACATCTCTGGTGGCATACTCACTTACCATTGCATCAATACGCATACTTGACAGTTGTTCACTTAACTCTAAACTTAGATATACTGTATTAAGTCCTGCTTGACTCCAATTTACACCTAAGTTTTGTAAGAATAAACTTTTACCAGCACCAGAGCCACCTGCAAATACTGTAAGTTCCCCTCTATTAAGTCCACCATACAGTTTTTGATCAAAGTTTTTCCAACCTGTGCTAATTGCACCTGCTTGATCTTTTATCCATTGCAATCTTTCTTTGGGATTTTCATAATAATCTAAACCAAAATCACTAACAAGACCTACTTGACTTGCTTCTTTAATCATTACTTCAACAGTACCATAGTCTTGATTTTCCAATAAGTCTGTACTATCAAGTATTGCTTTTTCTAGGGCCTTGTGTTTACAGAATTGCTCAAATTCATCCATAAACCAATTCATATGGCTTTCATGAACGTCTTCTACTGGCTTCAGATCAATGCCATTAACTGCTTCTAATTGTTCTAATGTAGGAATGCTATTGTATTTGTTTGCATGTTCTTTTAAAAATTCTACTGCTTCTCTGTATTTTCTATTAAACATATAAGGCTGTACAATATTGTTTACCCTTACAAACACATCAGGGTCTGTAACTAAGAATCTTAGAAACAGTTCTTGTATATCTTCGCCGTAATCTTTAATATCACTCATAACATTTTACTCTGCACTTCAATTTTTATCTTATTTGCGACAGCATATTTAATTATACTAGATAATGTCAAAAGTCTGCCATATTTGAGCACCGCATCACCAACATCTTTTATATCTGTGTGCCAAGGCGGGAAACTTACTTCCCACCCCAGTTCAGCGGCCTGCCTTATCAATTCTTTGCCTGGTGCATCTCTGTCAGGACAAAGTATTACTCTTTTATTTAACGAATTTATCTGTTGTATCTGTCTTTCATTCATTGCATTACCTAGCACACTTATACCATCTATAAGTATAGCATCAATTACACCTTCTGTTACTACTACAATATCTCTATCTGAGTATATGTATTTGTCTATGTTAAACACATATCCTGCTTGACTATTGTTTATGTATTTAGGTGTTTCTTTTGTAGGTGGATTTATATGCCTGCCTACATAACCAACTACTTCTTGATTGTAGTAGAAAGGAATGATCAGTCTGTTTTTAAGCATAAAATCATCACATAAAAATAAGTCATAGTTTGTATCTAGTAATTTTCTTTCTTTTGCATACAGCATTATTTTTTCGTGTGTTTCGTTGTATGCTAACTTAGGCACATCTCTTACATTTATAACATTTGGTAATTCTACTGGTTTAAATTTTTCATAACTTATTACAATATCATCTGATACGTTATCGAACTCTTCTATTTTCATTAGTTCTAATACAAGTTTCTTTACACTTTCATTAGTTGCACCTAATTTAACTGCAAGGTCTTTGTATTTTTTACCAATTCGTTTGCTTGGACTCCAACCAGTAGAGAAGCCACAATTAAAACAGTTGTATGCAATCTTAGGACCTGTTGCAATTACACCTGCTCTGCCTCTTTTGTCATTGCACATAGGACAATCAAATGTTACCCACCCAGCAGGAGTCTTCCTGTTTTTAGGAGGCATATGAGTTGTCAGCAACTCATGTACTTGTTGTATTGCGTCAGACTGTTCCATTCTTTATATTATAAAGGATTATATATAGGAAGTCAAGTCAAAATCGATCAGTTTTATGTCTTCCTTGTATTTGATTAGTACTTTTTCTATAAGTTGATCATTATAGGCGTCTCTATCATTATTATCGTCTCCAGGTATATGATAGTCGCCAATATAAATTTTGTTTATGTTGAATGCTCTTTTCATAAAATTATCTAGCATTTCTAAATGTACAAATTTATCAATAAGTTTTATTTTATCTTGGTATTTTTGCATATAAGTTGGTTCGTATTCAAAGTCATCACTGTTTACAAACTCTTCAAATGTAATATCTTTGTATTCCTTTTCCTTTATAACTTTGTACCATCTGTATATACTACGTTCTCTTGTAAAAGGATTTCTCACAAACATTATATTTTGTAAATTTTTATCATATTGGTTTATATCAAACTCATGATTTGGTGCTGTATAATCTATTAAATTATTATCAAACAAAGTCTGTGCAATCCAACGTGTGCCACAACGGGTAGGAAATACACAGGCGTGAATACCGTTATTCAATTTGTGCATAATAGTATTTAATTTCTTAAGAGTATTTTTTCAAATGTTCCTGAATTGGTTGGACCAGGAGAATATTTAAATCTTAAATAACTGAAGTTTCCTGTAAAACTATAATATGTTACGCCGGAAACATTTGCCATTGGTATTCTTTCTAGATTATTTACAATAGGAATACTTGCCCAATTTGAGTCATCACTTGATGGTGCTTGTAGACTTAAACTTCCTTCAACAAATACATTTCCTGTAAAGGTTGTAGAGTAGATACCTATAGTGTGAGTAGCATCTCTAAAGTTTTTCTTTTGATTGCCTGTAAATGAGCCACTTGTAAACACATTTGCTGTGTCGCCGTTATCTGTATTTTTTGTTTGGTTAAACACATTTGCAACCTGGGTTGGTATAGGAGAAGGATCAGCATCATTCTTAACAATTAGTGTACATAATATTCCATTGTTATAATCAGAATATATAGGTGTCTTTGTACCGTCTTCTGCTACATTTTTAAAAGACACTTTGTATTGGCCTTCTACTAATGAATTCATATCTGCTTCTGTTAATTTAAGATCAGCACAACCTTTTTCTAAAGTAGGTACTGCAAATCTTGTTAAAACTTTTTCATTAGTGGAATACTTTATAATGTCTGCTTGTATTTCATCATTATAAACGTTTTGCTGTTTTCTATCCTGATTGGTAACTTTGATATGGATAATATTATCCATTCCTTTGTGTACTATAAATTCTTTTCTATTCATACTTCTGTTATCCAAATAAAAATAATCCTGTTTTTTCACAAGATTCAGTGTGTTGTATTGATACATAAAAAGTTTTAAATTGCTCATACATGTTCATTCCTTCTATTATATTTATCTAGAGAGGTATAAATAAAGTTATGCAGGACCAAAAGGAAATACAAGAAAAGTTTCCTTTCTTTACTATGCTTACTTATGGTGAGAAAGAATACTTTGGTATAGTTCAAAATCAAGACAATGCGGTTACATCATTTTATGATTACAACGTATTAATAGCACCCGAAGACAAAAAACAATTTGTTGAACTAGGCGAAACATGGTGGTGGGAAAGTAATCGGCAGATTCCTATAGATGTGTTTTTGTTCAATGAAATGACAGAATTTAGAAATTGTTTAAAAACATTTAACAACAAAGACATAGAAATATTATTTGGACCAGTCACTAGTATTCACAATCTAGTTAAAAAACGTATTAAAAGAAGAACAATTCAATTAGTCAAGAAGGCTGACTAACTTATTTAACTGAACAATTATAGCCATTGCGTAACTATACGCATGTGACTTCTTGAAAAAATATGTATCATTATCTGGTTTTTTCCAAACATCCTTTTCAATTTCTTCCCAACTTTTTCCAACCAAATATCTCTTACCTGGTCTTATCATTGCAAGTATCATCGCTAATTGATCTATGTTAGTTGGTTTATGTTGTTCTATAATGTCATAATGATTATTAATATGAAACAGTTGTTCTACTATTTCTTTAGCACTTAGTAGTTCCCACACTGGTTCCTGCTTACATAAATTATTTAATTCTTGCTCACTTTCAATATTGTTATACACACTATTATTAAGAACATCTAATTTAAAGTAACCTAAATCATCTGCTTCTTTGTGATCAATGTTACTAAGGCCTGTTACAGGATCATGGGGTATAGGCTGTATATAAACGCCTGTGTTGTGTTTTTCCATGCCACCTGGACGTTTGATACTACCTGTAATATTATTCAACACAGACAGCAATTTTGTTCTGTCTGCCATGTCAATATCAACATCAAAGTCAATCTTCATCATTTCCTTCAAATTTTCGTTTGCCAGATGTGTAACCATCCTCAGGTGGTATTTCTGCATCTGCATTCATAAATCGCATACGTTGTATAATATCCCAATTTATTCCATCACTTGGTTTCCAGGCACTTGCTATACTGTCTATATCAGTTAAATCAAATGCATTCTTGTTTTCTTTATCGCTCATAGATTTGACGCCTCCACTATGTCTTGTACTAAATTTACTTCTTCAGTATTTTTTAAAAATATTCTTCTCCAAAAGCCAGGATCTGCAATATCTTTTATAAGTTCTACTTGTTCACTATTAAACTTACTCCACAATTCTTGTCCGCTTTCACTTAAAAATAAAAACCAAGGAGATATCTTTCCGCCTCTTATATGATAAACTGCTAACTGTGGTGATACTTCTCTAAAATATTGATTCCATTCTTTATTTTTTTCTTCACTCCATGCCTGCATACATTTAATACTTCTTTCTATGCCTCTTTGTGCTGGTTCTTTTTTTATTAACTGTTTCAAATAGATATCATATACTGCATCCTTTGACCAATCTTTTAGTGCTACACTTTCTCTTATTAAATATTCTGCATAATTTTCAGGCTCTAGTAAATCTTCTTTTACCATTTTTCTACCAAATTTTACAAATCCTGCATAATATTTGCTCTCAGCAAATTCTTCATAAGTTTTTGTTTTTGCATTATGCATGTTTATTTCATAAAATTTTTGATATGTTCTAAATGCCAATCGAACATGTGTTAAATCTTTGTCAGTGTGCCTCCTTTTTTGTACGCACATATGAGCACTTAGAGTTCTTTCACTCATAAATGTTTTACCACAATATGCACATGTTAAATTCATGCAAAAATTTCCTTTATACTTTTATCATCAAAGCCATGTATTTCTGCCAGCACCTTTAAATCATCTTTTGTATTCATATTCATTAGTAATTCTACTTCATCTGTTTTTGCCAAAGGAAATATTTCTCTTACCATTTCTTCAACTTTGTCTTTTTTACGTTTTGCCTTTGGTACTTTTACAAAAGGATGAAATTGACTTTTACCAACTCCTGCTAAACACATTAACTTCCATTGCAATTCTGGGTGTTTACTTATGTCACTCCAATTTGTATTCATAAACTCATTTATCATTACTAGATAATGGCCTGCATATTTGCCCTGTACACTACTTGCATATCTTTGAGTCATCCATAAGTTTAAACTTTTACGTTGCTCATCAGTTAGTCGACTATAGTATTCATAGTCTTTGCGGTCTACTGCCGCCATGATATCTTTTATTTGTAAAAGTGGTTTACTCGCCATCAAATTCTACCAATGTTCTTACATTATAACCGTTGTCTTGTATTATAGCAGAACCGCCCAAATTGGGCAAGTCTATTACTGCCAGAATTAATATATCTTCTTTAGGTATATTCCAATTTTCGTGTATAAGGCTTGCACATGCCAAAGCGGTGCCTCCTGTTGCAATTAAGTCGTCAATAATAATTACTTTTCCGTTTATTGGGGAAAGTAATTGTATTTGCAATTCTGCTTTTCCATACTCTAAATCATATTTTTTACTAACAGTTTTATTTGGTAATTTGCCTGGCTTCCTTGCTAACACAAATGGTATCTCAATATCTCTTGCTAATGGAGTTCCAAATAAAAAGCCTCTGCTTTCTATTCCTACAATTACATCTCCTTTAAACAACATTATTTCTGCTGTAAGATCTATTAAACATTTATTAAATGCTTCTGTGTCTTCTAATAATCCAGTAATATCTCGAAACTGTATTCCTTCAATAGGAAAGTCGGGTACTGTTCGTATGCTGTTTTTTATATCAACCATATTTGTATTTTGCCTTCCTATTTTTCTTTTTATAATGTTTTTTAATTATATCTTGTTGTGCCCACCTTCTTTTATTGTTTTCGCCATTTTCTCCTCCCCAACTTACATTAAGACGTTTTTCTTTAGGTGTTCTTTTTATTAATTTCTTTTCCCAGTCTAATGCTTCTTCCATTGTATGAAATTTATTTACTTCTCTTCCTACGCATTTGTATTCACACATTCTGATTGCTTTATAAAGAGGGGATTTGCCTACTTGACTGCTTTCTATATGTTCTTCAAGTCTTAATGTTAAAGGCTTTGCAGTATATCCAAAATAAACTTTACCGTCTGGAAAATCTATTCTGTAAACTGTAAACATTAAAACAGATCAACTTGTTCCCATGGTAAAAGAGTTTTACCAAAGTGACCATAGTTTGTTGTATCTGAAAGTTGTATATTAAATAAATCGAATTTGTCTATTATGCCTTTTGGAGTTAAGTCAACTTTATCTCTTAATATATCTGCTATGTCGGCTCTAACTTCACCGTCAGCATAAACATAAACACTAGTTGGTTCTTTTACACCAATAGCATAACTTAGTTGTACTGTACAATTATCTGCTTGGCCTGATGCTACAACGTTCTTTGCCAAATATCGTGCCATATATGCCGCTGATCTGTCGACCTTAGTGCAATCTTTACCTGAAAAAGCACCACCGCCATGTGGAGCATACCCACCATAAGTATCAACAATAATTTTTCTTCCAGTAAGTCCTGTATCTCCATCAGGTCCTCCTATTACAAATTTGCCTGTAGGGTTTATTAAATATTCGGTATCATCATCAATAGGTGCATCTGATTCTTCTAATGCTTTGATCACTAATTCTTTTATGCCATCTTTAACTGCGTCTAATGTGAACTCTTCTGTATGCTGACTGCTACAGACTACTTTACTGACTCTTACTGGATTATTAACACTATCATATTCCATTGTAACCTGTGATTTGCTATCAGGTCCTAACCAAGAATAGGATATACGTCTTTCACTTGCAAGGTACTGTAAAATTTTATGGCTGTAATATATTGCACTAGGCATATACGTTGGTGTTTCTTTGCAGGCATAACCAAACATGAGTCCTTGGTCTCCTGCACCAAAGTTATCAGTGCCCAATGCTATGTCTGGACTTTGTCCATGCAGTTCGTTATACACTTTTAGATGTTCCCAGTGAAAGCCTTCCTGCTCATATCCAATTTCTCTAACCACACCCCTTACAATTTCTTCAATGTGTTCTTTATTAATTGGTACAGTACTTTTATACTCTCCTGCTATTGTAACCATATTTGTTGTAACTAATGTTTCAACTGCCGCTCTATGTGTGTCATTACCAGCAAGTATATAGTCTGCAACTCTATCAGATATTAGATCGGATATTTTATCAGGGTGTCCTTCCGAAACACTTTCACTTGTAAATTGATATTTCATATGTTACCCCCAAAAATGATATTTTGCTGGAATCTTTTCTTTAATAGGCTTCCAGATTGCCTCCTCTATTGGTCCTAAGTATTTAGGCCTTGGAGTGAGCCAACCCACCAAAATTCCGATAACCAACCATTTTAAAATCATTATTCCTCCTTGACAAATATTCCGTCAATCATTTTACCTTTACGATCTTTAATATCCATGTATGCAACTGCTAAACATTCTTCCATAGTGATTTTATTTCTTTCCATAATATTAATTAATACTACTAACATATCACCAATGTCATCTCTTATATCATTACCTTTACAAATATTATCACTTAGTTCTCCCATTTCTTGTATGAGTTTTGCTAATTGATCTTTGTCTGTGGCTCCTTCAATTAAATTTCTATCATGGTGCCACTGCGTAATTTTTTGTATTAAATGATATGCCGTTGCCATGCCATTGTTATCCGCCATTATAATTTTCCTTCTTCTCTCATTTGTTCACGTATTTTAGTAGCACTAATATCGTGTATAGCATCGTCAAAAACTTCTTGCTCAATTTTATATCCAACATCTCTACCATACGTTATATTTAACAAGTTAGGTACAACTTGTATTTTTACCTTGCCAGCAAATTTGTGTAAACTTTGTTGTAAGTTTTCTACAACTTCATGTACTGGAAAAGGATTCTTTTCATCTGTTGGCATCTCTCTCACCATTAAAAATACTTGTCCGTGTTTAGCCAATGCTCTATCAAATAGTGCTTGGTGTCCTGGGTGCCAGGGTTGAAATCTTCCAAGCATTTGTGTAGTGGGTGCTTGGTTATCCCATATAAATCTTTGCCCAAGTTCATAAGCAATTATTTTAGCATCTATGTCGCCACGTTGTTTGCGAACGTTGTAATCTGTTGCCATTGGTCTTTCAAATACTTTGTTAGTATCTTCAAATCTACCTGCTTCTATTGTGTCTACGAATATTTCATAGTCAGCAAAGAATTTATTTCTAGCACTTTCAAATGGTGCTACAAAATCTGCTATTGCTATTTTGCCTTCCAATTCAGCATTTATACACAAATCAATCATGCGTTGATTTTGTCTTAATCTACCTTCTTCAGAGAAGTCCCAATCGTCTGCTTCTTCTCTAACTTTATCTGCGTTGAACCAGGCAACTTTGTCACCTAAATAATCAACTAAACGTTCTGCTAAATATGTTTTGCCACTTCCTGGCAATCCAAATATTAATACTCTCATTATACCTCGTTTTGCTCTTTTTCCCACTTAACATTTTCATCAAACTCTAGTAAAAAGTCTTCGTCGAGTTCATCAAAATCTGCTTCTGAGTCATGCCACTTCTTATTTAACCAGCCAACTTCTGCATGATAACTTTTACCGGTAGTATCATTATAGTCGTATTCTGCATCAAGTTCGACCTTGTTATAGTACACTTTATCAATAAATTCTCCTAGGTTTGTTTCTACAATACCCATGCCTAATTTGTATCTATCAAAGTCTTCTCCATCTGTTTCTACAAAGTAACTAGCAAAGGTGCCTTTCTCACAACTGTGAAATGCTAACACAGGCACATACATATTTCCTTCGCTATCCTCTTGGCAAATCATATCAGGTGCTTCTTGACCAAAGTATCCGCCTTCTCTGCCATACATATGAATACCAGCAAAAGTACCAACTTCGTTTTCATGGTCATAATCATCTGAGCCATCTGCTGGAACTTCGTAAACAGTAAATTCGGAATCACCGTATGCACTATTAATATGCTCTATGTCGTCGCATTCCCACATGTAATAATCATCTCTAGGAGCAGGAATTTGTTCTGGATCATCGTGCTCTGCATTCTCGTCGAGGTCTTCGTCACCGCCCCAGTTATCAAAAGATAAAACTGTGTCAACTAATTCGCTTGGGTCCATATCTACAGTTTTAGTTACAAACTCATTTGAAACTTCACCTATTACACATTCACCACCGTAATAACCAGTTTCAATTCTAAATTTTCTTTTTGCCATTATATCTCCTTAAAATACATCTCCTAAATCAACAACATCTGGTATTTTATTCGCTTCTTTTACAAACAACACACTCTTAGGTACAGCCTTTTGTTCTATGGGTGTTACTAATAAATGTCCTGGTTTCAGTTTAGGAAAAAACCATTTTATATCTTGATAATAGTTTGTAATGAATACTTCTTCTATTTCTGGAATCCTATTATTCATTGGATTAAATACAGGTGTTTTAAAACCTCTATTGTTTAAACTTGTTAGTGGAACTATTTCTATTTCTGTATGATAGTCATCATCGCAGATAGCAATACTCCAATCCATTGGCATTTTTATTTCGTTGCCACCAATATTAAGAACTACTGCCGGCGAATAAAAACTTTCTAAGAAGATTAATTCTAACCAATAGTAATCATAGAAATCAGGATCGCTTACATCTAGTATGCAGTATCTTAGATCATTAACTTGATCTGGTACACTATCTAAGTCGTAAACGTTGTTTTCTATTGTCAATATATTCATTCAATCTCCTAAGTTCTTATTATAACACTAAAATATTAAAAGTCAATCTATATGTATTCTATTTTAGTAATTTTATATGGATATTCTGCTTCTCTATAAAACTTTTTTCTTTCTGTTAGATGTCGTTTGCTATATTTTAATGTACTAGTGATATCAAACACATTTACAAAATCCTTATCTTTTGCTTTTCTAATACCTCTACCAATACTTTGTATAACTCTAACAAAACTTTTCCCAGGCTCAATAAGAACTAAATTAAATATTCTTGGTATGTTAATACCTACTGCCGCCACACCATATGTAGCAACAATTACTTTACCTTCGGCTTCGCTTACTTCATCGTAATTTTCTTTCCTTTCTGATTGTTTCATTTCGCCACTTATAAAAACCCAATCTGGATTTTCTTCAATTAGCAGTTGTCCTGTTTTTATTCTGTCAACTAAGATCAAAGTGTTACCATTATCGGTCATTCCATTTATAAGTTCACTTATAAATTTTATTCTATCTGGATTTGTTGTAATCCATTTTAGTTCTTGTGCATAACTATTAAATCCAACATGTGTATCTGCAAGTTGTAATACGTTTACTTCTAAATTTGAAAGTACACCTTTATCCTGTAACTCTTTTGCACTTAATTGTCCTATTACTGGTCCAATTGTGCTTGTACATGCTACTGCTTCATGTTGATCTTTGGGTATTGTTCCTGTTAGTCCCCAACGAATAGGTACATTTGCAAAGACACTACTTAATAATTGTTTTAGTACATCTGCTTTTGCTTTGTGTACCTCATCAACCATTATACATACTACACCTTCTATAAAAGTTTGTATGTCAAAATCAACTGCTTCTTTGGCCTTAGATTTTTTATGTAATATTTCTAAACTTTGCCAAGTACAAATTGTGTGCGTTTTATTGTATTCTTTTCTATCACCATAGAAAACACCAACGTCTAGTCCTAAATGCTTGTAGTCCGCTTCTGTTTGCGTTACAAGGTCCTTATTTGGTACTATCACTATTGTTCTTCCATACTTTTCACATTGGTGACTTAGTGCGGCTGTTACAAGAGTTTTACCTGCACCGGTGGCAATTTCTTGTAAACATTGTGGGTTGGCCAGAAACTTATTAATTATTTCTACTTGATAATCTCTTAGTATTATGGGTAAACCTTCTGCAGGGTGTTTCTTAGGCCAACTAAATTGTTCATATGTGTCTTGTTTTATCTCATCAAATTTGAAGTCCCATTTTTCTCTTTTATCATCTAACACAACTTCATAACCTAATTCTGTCACTACAGGAATTAGTTGATCAAGTAAATTTAAATAACTTCTGCCACCAATATCACAAAATCTAACATACCCGTCCCAGCGACCTAATTTATATGCTGGCATATGATATGCATATGGCAAAAAGTATTTGCAAGTATCAGATAATTTTCTACGTGTGGCTACATCTAAGTCGTGAAACTTAATGTTTACTTCATCTTTGATTTCTAATCTTGTTTGTCTAGCCATTTTTTACTGGTATGTTTTTACAAATTTGTATGCTCTTTCTATTATATGCAGTTTGTGATACAGTTCCAAAACCTAATGCAAATCCTGTATTATCCTGCTTGTGGTTTGGCAAATAGTAATGCAACTCTTGTGTAGTTGCTACAGGACCAAATACTATTATGTCAACACCACAATCTGCAAGATAAGTTTCTTTTAGTATGTCTTTGTATGATGCTATTTTTATAACCTTAATATCATGTTGATGTACTAGGTCGCACACTTCTTTGACATTATCTATTTCATCTGGTAGTATTATACTTGAAATAAATTCTGAGGATTCTTTACAATGTGTTGTAAGTGTATCCATATCAATTTTGTTATTAGAAATACCTATTGCTAATCCTGTAGAATTAGAATAAGATAATGCTTTTATTGTATTGATATCTGTATTGTTTACAGTTATAACACAATCTTTATGAGACTTCATATTATGTCTATAAAATTCTCTAATAGTCATTATTGCTGTAAATATATCTGTATTATCACTTGAAGACTGAAATGTCATATCATAAAATCCTAAGTATTTTAAAACATTTGACTTTAAATTTTTGACATCTATTTTTGTGTCTAAATTATCATAGTAATATGAAAAGGATTTTTGGTCTTTTGATTCTAAAACTAATCTACTAGGAGATTGATGTAACGTACCTAGTACATGTTTTTTAGCATTTGGAATTACTTTTATTTGGTGCCATTTGAGATATGTATGCAACACATCTTTTAATGTATCTTCTACGGAGTCGTCAAGACTAAGGATATATTTTTCTTCGTCTTTTAGTGTGTGAATGGATTCAAGTAGGTCATCTAATATATCTAAATTGATATATCTTCCATACCTGCTGTTCTCAGTTTCACTATGTGTCCTATCTGCCATTGTTTTGTATCCAATCCTTTCATGATGCCAAGATATTTGTTTCTTAATAAACTAAATTGATTTGCTAATTGTGTAAGGTTAATTACATCATCATCGCCATCAACATATTTGTCAGCATCTCTGCTTGTTAATTGCCTGTTATAACTTTCAAGAAAATTTCTAAAAACTCTACTTCTAGTTTTTCTTAGTTGAATATTAATATGTTCTAATATTGCTTCTATTTCTTGTAGTTGATTAAATCTATGTTCTGTAATGCCAGGTAATGCGGCACTATTACGTTCCACATTACCCTTGATATAACATTCTTTCTTTGCTTCTTCTAATTCAGCATCAAAATATTCTATTGCGTCAACAATATTACTTAAATTATCTGAAACTTTGTTATACCAGCCTGCCATTACTAATCCCAGTCTCCTGATTCTTCTTCGTCTTCGTAGTCAACTTCAAAGTATTCTTCGATGGCTTGGCGTAAATGTTTATCACATTCATTCACACTAACTTCATCATAGTCTACTAATCCGTGTTCATCAAAAACTCTAACCAGGTTTGCACAAACCTCATCACGTTCTTTAACGTTTACAGAAGGTTTAACACATTCCCAGGTTTCAATTATTAAACTTAGATCGGCTGTCATTCAATGTTCTCCTCATAAACTGATGGATCTTCTAGTTCTGATTCGTCGATATTGTCTTCTTCGACTAAACTAGTTTTTGGATTTTGACCCCATTCGTCTATAATTACCTGAAGTTTATCTCCAGTCCAGCCTTTTCTGAACTCTTTGATTTCTTCACCTGTAACAGGAGACACATAAGAAAGTTTGTTTCCAACTTTCTCTACTATGTCCTTAGACTCTAACATTTCTAACATACCACTGTATGGGTCCATGCCAGTTTCATATGGAATCTTTACTTGTACGCCTTCAAACGGCTTACTGTATCTAGACTTCATTACTTTACATGCGGCTCTTATACCTTGTACTGTAGAAGTTTTATTACCGTCTGCGTCTTCTTTTAGTTTTAGTTTCTTCATTGCTACAACTATGCTAGATGCGTATATAAAGCCTTGTCCGCCACTTATTTTATCATCTGGATCAAACATATCCTGTGAGGCGTATGTGTGGTTAGTAGCAACTAAGCCAACTGGGTATGGTGCTAATTGGTTTACTGTATTTCTAACCAATGCTGTAAGGGCCTTTGGTTTACGACCCATGTCACCTTTCATGTCACCTTTTTCGAACTGAGCAACGTCAGTTGGGGTTAGCAACATACCCAGACTGTCTATGACAAACAGTAACTTAGGCATTTCGTCATATTCTAAGTCACCATAATTTGCTTTATAGTCTTTCATAAATTCTGATATTGCTTTTGCTACATCATCTATCATTGATACACTTATTTTTAACAGTTTCTCAGGACTGGTATCAACATTAAGTGCTTGTAGCCATTCTTCGTCAAGAGCATTTTCACTGTCAAATACTACAACTTGACAACCGTGGTCTTGTGCATTTCTAACTAAGTTACCAGCACAGATAAAACTTTTACCTGAACCAGACTCTCCTGCAAACACACTAACTTTACCTAGTGGTATGCCTTTATTAAAATCACCACTGATCAAATAGTTGAGTGTGTGATTTCCTGTACTGATCCAATCTTGTGGATCATGAAAACCAGCACTAATACCGCTTATGCTTTTAGTAATGCCGGTTCTAAATTTGCTTAAATCAAATGGTTTTTGCATTTTATACTCCGTATATATTCCTTTCTTTTAATTCTTCGACTAGTTTTTGTGCCCATCTCTCATGTCCTGCCTCATTGGCATGACCTCCGTTTACTTTAACTTCTGGAAATTTGCCATCCATAATCCAGTCCCAATAACTTGTTTCCATGTAATTATTTTTATCTATTGCGTTATATAATGATTTATCAATCTCGTGTTCACCTGACCAAAACTTTACATCTTCATCATTTATAGGTGCTTCATCTTTTGTATTTGTCATTACATCAAACATTAGATATGGAATGTTATTATTTTTGCATATATTTTCACATATATACAATGTCCTATATTTTTGTGCTAATAAGTCTTCTGCTAAACAAATAGGCAAAAACTGTTTGTATGCTTCATACCTTTCAGTGCCTTCTGCCATATCTGGTGCTTTCCAACTGTTCACTAAGTTATAATGATAAGAACCGTCATCGTCAAATCCGTCTGCATATTCAAATCTTCCTAAACAAGTCCAGCCTAATAAAACTAGTTCTGGTTTAGGATTGTTTGCTAGATATTCAACTAACAGTCTTTCAGTTCGCATAATACTAGCACCAGGTTGCCCTAGATTAACACATTCATCTATTTCTAATAGTTGTTTTAGTTTCTCTGGGAAAGCCTTGTATATTGATTCAGGTCGATTATCGCCTTCGCCGTATATCTCTGAACCAAATGTGTGGCTATCTCCTATTGCTAATAATGTACTCATTTTTATCCCTTAAAAATGTAGCCATACCAGATCTTTGAAGTAAACAGGACCAAGTATTCAAATCCCTAAGTATGGCTACCAAACGTCAACTATTGCTGACGATTTCTTATCATCTGCAGGATGTCATCTGCAGATGCCTTACCAGCCGAACTTTCAGTGTTATCGGCAGAAGCACTTACTGTTTCTGTTGCTGGTTGCACTTCAGGAGCAGGTGCCGGTGCGGCTTCTTGTGCCGGTGCCGGTGTTGTTTCTGCTACTGGTGTTGCTGTAGCCTGAGCCGGTGCTGAAGGTGTTTGTACCTTAGCAGGTGCGGCCTGGCCAATAGGTCTAAAAAAGTTACCGTACTTTTCGTTGTCGTACAATTCACCATTAACAGAGTCTTGGAACATATTATATATTACGTCCACTTCTTCTGCTGATGGTTTCTTAGGTAAGAAGTCTTTAAGATCATACAATCCATTTGTATCAACTGCGGCAAGTTCTTGCTCATCGAGTGCTCTTTCTTTTCTTGCCCATTTGCTTGTTGAGTAGTCAGCATACTGACCTTTCATTGTTTTTGATAATCTAAAGTCTGTACCATTAATATAATCTGTAGGAATATTTTCCATATCAGGGTCCATTAATGCACCTTTGATAATGTTAAAGATTTGTGGTCCAATAATGAATCTCCTAATCGGATTTTCTGGAACTGAGTCTTCTTGTAGTGGACCGTCTACTACATATCCTTGGAATATATAACTTCTCTTTTTCCAATACTTACGACCCATATCTTCTAGTGATGCGTCTTTGAACCAAGGTCTGATCTCATTATGTACCGGACATTGTTCACCCCACATTTCCATACAAGGTACTTGTACAGTTGTAGGTTTCATATCACCACCCTTTATTCCAGGAAACGATAAACGTATCATTTGTCGCTCTGTCCAAAAGAATGTATTGTTGGGATCTCCGTCTGGAAGAAATCTTAGTGTTGCACTAGTGCCTTCTGAGATATTCCAAAATGGATAGATAGCATTGTCGCCACCTGTTGATTTACCGCCTGGTTTAGAATCCATTGCGGCTAGTTTTGCTCTAATTTCAGCCAATGTTGCCATGTTTTTCTCCTATGTTTGCCATGTCGTGTAATCATAATTCATACACTTGTTTGCCTATTATAATGCCTAATGTTGACAAAGTCAACCGTTTTTGTAAAAAAAATATAAGTTTTTTCTTACAATATTATATATCAGTTTTAGCAGATTTCGTCTAGTTTTTTGGTATAATCGACGAATTCTACTAAATCTTCATCTATATCTGTTTCTACTTTTTCGTTTATTTTACCAATTAACTTTTTAACCATGTTAATTGTAAACTCGTCAAGTTTTCTATCTTTTAAGATTTTACTTGTTGTGTTGTTTAAAAATTCTTTTAAGATTTTGTCATCAATGCATTCACTAATTGTATTTAATTTGTGTGCTATTTCTGACTTCTTATTAGGAAAATCAACAACTTCTTCGTTAATTGCTGGTACACTAAATCTACTATTTTCTATAGAGTTTTCGATGTAGTCTGCAACTGAACGTTGAATATTTAATAATCTATTAATTTTTGGAAAAGCAGATTGTACAGTATTATCTACATGTTTTTCTGTAAATAAATCTGCAAGATCATTTTCATTTTCACTTAATGTCAATGTGTTCATTGCATCTATTGTGTCTACTGCTTTTGCATATGATTTAGCACCACTTAATCTTTTTAAATTAAGTCGCATGTTAGAAATGGACTCTTTAGCAATATCTACATATTGTGCATTGTCTTCATTTACTAATCCTTTTCTGTCTACATATCTTACAAATTGACTAAGGTCTTGTAAATTTTCTACCATTTCATTTATAGAGTGGCCTACATTATCAAACGGATTACCTCCATTGTGAACATGTCTTGCCATTGCTCTTGCACCTGCTAAACTTTTATGAGGTAGTGCAAATCTTTCTTCTCCACGTTGTATAAAGATTTTGGAAATTGCTCTACTACGTGAGCCTCTAACTTCTTCATTTACAGGCTTAGTGTGACGTACTACTATTTTTACCGCATCTAAAGGTTGGTAACTAGTCTTTGTACTACCATACATTCTACCTAAACTTGCTTCTGTTACTTCTGATTTCACTTTATACTCATTGTGTTTGGGTGTAATATTTTTGCCATATATTTTATACTTAAAACTGTATAAACCGTCTTGTGCTATTTCTTTTATACCCTTATGTAACTTATTTATAATCTCTTCAGGAACAATTTTAGATCTACTAAATTTAACTTCTTTTTCCTCTTCATTTACAGTTACCATAATATTTGGATTGCTACTAAAAAATCTTTCAGCAATTTCAGGTTCAATGGTATCGTTGCCACTATCATCTTTTAGTGTAAGTTTTATACCACTACCTTTTAAAAAGTCAAATAATTTAAGATTTAAATCTGCTTTATTGTTCATACTTATATTTATCAAAAAATTCTTATAAGACCCCTATTGGAAGTGGTCCATTAAAATCGTCATCGTCATTAACACTTGTTTCTATTTCGTCATATATAGCATCTTCATATTGTGCAATATATGTAATCATTCTAACTGCAACCAATGTAGCCATAATTAAATCGTCTGTGCCTCCAGGCTTGGCGGCAAATGTTGTACCACGAGCAACAAATTCTTTTAATTCTCTTATTATATTTTTGCTTGTAAGTGTAAGTTTATTACTTTCTATCAGACGTTTCATTGCTAAAGCACCTTCCATCTTATTTTTGTGATGGGTGTGATATCCTTTCCGACCTTTTTTGCCTTGTACTTTATTAGGTTCATGTAAAAATGTACCTGGAAAACTTTCTTCACCAGTATCTCTAATTACAACTAAAGCCGCCTCTCCTATAGCATTATTTTCAACAGTCCAATATATTTCAGTTGCTCCTTGCTCATTTATTTCTTTTGCAATATCTCTTAGTAATTTAATTTGCCCTTCGATGGGTGTTTTATTATGTTGCCATTCGCATACTTGATTCATTGTAGGTAGGTCATAACATACTATGGCCGCATTATCTCCACCTGTTCCTGTACTAGGGTCTAATGATATAACATATATTTTATTTGGATCAATGTTTTGGTACCAACGTATTTGACCACTACGTCTGATTGGTTCTTTATGTTTCATATCTACAAGGTACAAACCATCAATAAGTGTTTCGTCGTATATAATGAATTCACATTCATGCTCACGTCTAAATCTTTCTTCGCCTATTCTACTGCGTTCTGCTTTGGCCCAAAGTTCATCTCTGTCTGGGTGTTCTTGCCAATGTACTCTAAATGCTTTAAATCCATTTGTGCCTATATCACTTTCGTTTCCATGTTCATCGACTTCTCTACTTGCTTGTTGCCATATGTTAGCAAATGTATCGTCGTCACTGTTAGGTGTACTTGTTACAATACACTTACCGCCTGTACTTAGTGTAGGAGACAGTGAAGTCCAAAACTCGGCGGCTATACGTGGTGGCACAAAAGCAAACTCGTCCAAGTACACTAATGAAAGCGACATACCTCTACCAGTGTTTTCTGTTGTTGTAGCACTAAGTATTCTACTGCCGTTGTCAAAACTTAAACTACCTTTGTTGTATTCTGTAACACCTGCTCTAATGTAATCTGGTACACTTTCGTATGCGTATCTAATACGTTGCATGATTTCTTGGGCACCAGTGTGTTTGTGTGCCGCTACCAGTATTGTGCTGTCTGGTATAAACATTGCGTACCACAAAAGATATGCGGCCGCACACGTTGTTTTACCTGTTTGCCTAGGCAACATGTTTATACTGTACCTATATTTAGAATAAATTTGTATTAGTCTTTCTTGAAATTCAAAGGGTTCAAAGTCAATGCCGCCTTTTGTAGGGTGTTGTATTTTGACAAAGTTTGCCATAAAATAGGAAGGACCAGTAATCAGATCCATGCATTGTTGCAGTTTTAAAACTTGATCTTCAGAATAGTTTTGTTTTGCAAATGCTCTTTTTGTTAAACTGTAATCCTGTGTTCCTTTAGGCATACAGTTATTTATGTGGGAATTTGTTTAGAAAAAGTGTTTAAAGGCTTCTGTAACGGTTCATTAATGCATTTAGTATTTCTTTCTTATCGCCTGATACAGGATTATATCCCATTCCTTTTGGCTTAAGACTTATTACCATAGGCTTCTTTTCGCCTTCTTCATCGCCATGTGCATCGCAGTCTTCACATTCGCACTCATCACCTGGCTTGCCACAACCATCACACATATCTGCATATTCACCTTTTTTTGGTTCTTCATCGTGATCATGTTCGTGATCGTGATCATGTGCTTCTGGTTCTTCAGGCCCTTTACTGCCTTCTAGTCCGTGTGCGTCTATTCCTGCTAGTTTAAGTATTTTATGTAGTTCGTCCATGCTGTCAGCATTAGCATTAACTGTAACAGTAGCATCGCCTTGCTTTTTAGTTCTGTTATATGTAACAGTTTCTTTGTCGTCCTGATCGTCTGCACCTTGCATACCATAAGGAGAGGACATGTAAAATGACTCCATTATAGACATATATTTTTTGATTTCGTCTGACATTATTGTACTACTGGTCCTTGATTTATTGGATATTCGTTGCCTTGTACACTTGGATCATGTGCTAATCCTACTGCATCTGCTAATGGTTTGAGATCATCACCCATCATCATGCTCTTACTTGGATATCTTCCATACTCATGATTAAAGTATTCTGCACCTTTTTCATCTCTAATTTTCATTAATTCAGCAATAAATTTTTCATTGTACTCTTCACCGTACATACCCATAGCATCAAAATTTAAATTTTGATTTTCTATTTCGTAATGTTCTTGCTCTTCTTTAGTAAGTTCTGCATTTTCCATATCTGCATATCTATCTTTGTCATTTTCAATTCTGTTTTTAGTAACGTCATCTTCTAACGTTCTTGGACTTTCAACAGGTTGAACTACTACATACTCAGACAGCATTTGCATATTGACTGCTACCCAAACTTCTAACAATTTTTCGTTAATTGGATATTTAAGTACAACGTCTACACTTGTTACTTCGGATGGACCTTTAAGTTTTTTATATTTAAAATCTAAAGGCTCGTCTTGAATAGGAGTTCTTTTAGCACTACTTACACTTTCAACACCATACTTGCCAAGAATATTTTCTAACTGCTTTATTCCTTCATTAGAAATATCACCAGCAAATTTTATTCTATAATTAAATGTTTTTTCAAAACTTTCATTAATGATTTGTTTAAAAGGTGTCTTCATACTATCTCCTATGCTTTTATTTATCTTTTTTGTTTAAAATTTGAAGGATGTGATTTCTGTCCATCACATTCCCTTCACTAGAAGACTCGGTTCCTTCGTTCTGATCTAGCCTCATTTTGCGTATTTGTAAGTCAATCATCTTTAATTTCTTATCAACTTTTGCGTTTTTACCGTCCATTGCTATTTGTAACATCTTACTTGCAGTTTCAAATATTCTTCCAGCATGTGCATCTTGTACATTCATGCCTAAATTCATTAATTCATCATAACTATCAAGTGCCTTAGTGGCTATGTCTTCCATTTCTTCGTCATGTGTTTCAAGATCTTTAACTTTAGGTAAAGCGGCATCAATTTTTTCTGCGTTTGTTAATGCTTCTTTAACTTCTACTTCTGTAATTACTTTTTTGGCTTCTGTTTTTTCAACAGGTAACACTTCTTCCAATGGTGGTAAATTAAATTCTTCTTCTAGTTTTCGTGTCATAACACTATTTAGTTCTTTCTCTTCTTGGTGTTCATGTATATGTGATTCTCATTCAGCACTCTAAAACGTACTCCTTTGCGTTGACACCACTCATTTGCCGCTGTCCATTTTGCCATATTGATTGCTACTTGCAACTTTTCTGCAGAACTTCTAGCACTTTCCATCATGGATTGACTGCCTGGTTTTATCTCAATAACCTCCATGTGTTTCTTTCCGTCTCTGTCGTTATATATTACAGTAAAGTCAGGCACATAAACAGTATGTTTACCAGTCACAGGATGTCTATATGGAATTTTGAGATTCTCACTTGCCCATTGTGTAATGTTTGGATGATTATCACACATGTTCATAAATGCTAATTCCCAACTACTTCTATAGAAAGGTTTTTTAGCACCAGCATACTTGTCAGGGTTTGTTGGTTCGAAGGTGCCTTTGGCAAATTTAGCCATGTTACGCCCCTATAAGTAAGCGAACGTATTTGTCTGATTTTTTAGTAGATGGGTTTTGAAACCTTACAGAATTAGGTAAGGTGTTGTTAATGTGATCAAGTAAACTATTTGTAATTACAATGTCACCGTCTTCCTTAGAATACAATGTAAAGACATTTACTTCTTGGCTATCAGCAATGTCTTTCAGTGTAATGGTGTAAAATTTTGCTAATTTGTTTGTGAATCCTGCAGATTTAAAGTCGGCAAAAACTTCATCTACTCTACTTCCATTAATGCTTTGGTCTTCTGTATTCGCTGTTGTGTTTAGTATTTTTAATTGAAGTGTTTCAGGATTTATGTTGAGCTCTTCGCCTGTTTTAGATATAACTTTGTAGTGATTGCCGGATTCATTTACATCAAAATCCACACCAAAGTTGTTGTATATGTTGCTCATTAAATTTTGAACCTATTTAAGTTCTTGTTGTTTTTCTTAAGTAATCCGTCTGTAAGTTGATTTGCTTTCTTTCTAACAGCATTTCTTACTAAGTTACCAAAGAATCCAACTTGATCTGATTCTGGAAATTCTACTTTAGCCAAATCTGCTCCAAAGTCAGTTCTTGGTCTAGTGTTTATAGCAGTTACGTCTTGTCTTCTATTACCTGATCTTTGACTTAATCCAAACAGACCTTTTACTATTCCTCTTAATGCATCTGCTGATGGATTAAAAGGTGTTGCCTTTGTCATATCACGTATAGCATCTTTTAAAAACACACCTTCTTCGTCAAAATCAAAGTTCATTACTGGACAGTACATTAATTTTTCGTATGACATTGCAAAAGTAATTTCTTGAGATGTACCAGCACCTGCATAATCTAATGCTGTAAATGTTGCATCTGTTATAATAGGATTAACTGCGGTTGTTCTTGTAACTGTTTCTCCATGTAGTTGGTAAACATGTATATTATCTATAAACTGAGATCTAGTTGCTGGTACTAAATCTTGTCCGTCAAACTGACTTCTAAATTGTTTTTCTGGTAGTATTTTTTTATCGTTGTGTACGTCTTTGTAAAACTTATCAATTTGTACATCACCTTGTTGCACATGCCTACCGTCTGTAAAATGATAGTTATAGTAAATTTGCCAAAACTTCATCCAAGTACTATTGACGTCATCGTGAACAACTACATTGAAATCTTTGAATTCTTTTGTGAGGATAACTGGAACGTTTTTGTTGTACTTAGGTCTTTTATCAACAGTGAATGCCATACCTGGCATGTCTACTGTCTTTACCATTTGTGCATAGGCATAGGGATCCATATCATGGATTATTGTCCCCAATATGTTTGGATTCAAGTCAAAATGTACTATGAATTGAAACGGTAAACGAGGGGGAGTGCCGGTACTAAAACTCGCTATTTTACTACTTGCGTGTCTTGGTCCGGCTACATAAATCCCGTTTTTAATTTGTCCGCCGATCAACTCTTTCCAGAATTTAGCCATCGGTTCTCCCTATAGAAATAGGCCTAAATTATACTCCAGTGCCTGGTGTTGCTGGTAGTGGTGATACTAATGGGAATGGATCACCTGCGGCAACTTTACCACCGAGTGTATTAGGTCCTGCCACATGTACCGCGTTGTCGTATCTGACGTTCAAATCTAATTGAACTATTTCGCTGGCATCGTAGGCATGATCACTATAGTTTACCTGTTGTAGCATACATCCTTCTAGTTCCCACTGTTCAGTTGGCTCAGCATTTGTACCATCTAAGACTTGAATAAGCATATCAAACTTGTAATCACCGCCACTAACAGCAGTTGTTTGTTCGAAATGGTTAAATTGTCTTTGTATTTGCTGACCGACAAGAGCGGAAACTTGGTTAGTAATATCGTCCCTTAAACTGAGATTAATCGCTTCCCATTGATGTTTACCTGATATATATGCTCTTGAGTTATAACTGTGAACTTCAACTTCATCAACATTAAATGTTGGTCTAGTGACACTCACGATGTTGCTTGTAAACTCATCGGTTCTTCCACCTGCACCAAATCCAGTTACGATTACACGGAATCTGTATTTCAGTTTAGGTTGTAAAATACCTAATCGAGCACCTTCAATAGGTACACCAAATTTATCTTTTGTTACTGCCATCTTTCGATCTCCTAAAACATGTTATACATGCAATTACATTTATTTATCATCTTTGGGCCAAAAATAAAGGGCGGGTAAAACCGCCCTTTAAAATAGTTAGAATAATCTTATTCTGAGCCTGTTTGACCAAGTGTTGACTGAATTCTAATCGGAATGTATATAAATTCAACTGCTTTAGTTGGTTGAATTGCTATATCCAAGTATAATTCGTTTTTGTCAATTCTTGCAGGTGTGTTATTTGTTGTATCACAAACACTAATAAAGTCAAATAAACCTCTTAGTGTTACAAGTTCTGATAATAATGAATCAGCAACTCGCTTAACACCTGATCTAGTTATACCATCATTTGGTTCAAATAAGAAAGGCTTAACTGCGATATCTAATTGATATCTAATATAGTTTACAAGCCTTGCTACGTTAATTCTATCTAATGCACTTGCAGTTGGATTAAGAGTTTTTTGTCCAAATACAACTAATCCTCTTCCTGGGAAGTTTGCGATTGGATTAATTTTGTTTGAATAAAGTGTATCTCTCTGTCCATTGTTTAATGAAACTGGTACAAACTCACCTGCTGATGTGTCAACAAAGCCGACACTAGTTGCGTTTTGTACGATACCTCTTTGATATCCTGCTGGTGCAAACCACTGATATGCCACATTGTCATTAAATGCAAATGTTCTCAATGCAATATGTGAAGCCGGTACAGCCACAGTCGAGCCATCTAGGTTTGTTGTCAAACCTGCTGGATAGTGTACTGATACATAAGAGTTGCTTGATACAAGTCCGTCTTCGCCGTTTTCACTTGCGTTGTTGGCATTGGTTGCCCAATTTTTCATGCTTGATGCATCTGATTTCAATCTCATTGGACTATCTCCAACAATAAATGCGACTTCTTTCTTATCTGTGTTAAGAGTAATCATTTCATCTATTAGTTCTGGATATCCAGGAGATGCAATCAAGTTATAGAAATTAACTTCACTTCTGATTTCGCTGTTGTTTGCTATTGCGGCCTGTAAAGCCTTAACAATAACTTTTCTTTGTGCCTTTCTGCCCATATATGGTGAACCGTCTGCTTTATTACCAGATTCGCTTACCCATACATTAGTTAGAGGACTTGATCCACCGTATTCATATGATGTAAAGTATTTCTTAACGTTTTTACCACTGGCTCTAAAGTTCCATGCTAAAATACCAAACGGTACTGTTGCTGGATCTTTAGCATCTGCGTCTACCACTGATGCGCCATATGATGCTAAATCTAAGAATAGGACGCCGTCTGCTGATACTTGATCAGTGTTGTCAACTAATATCCACTTGTTAGATTTGTATTTGTAAATTAATGGATAGTTTTCTAAATCGTCTGAGTCGACCCATACGTCGCCATCGTTTAGAGAACCGCCATCACTTTGTGTTGTTGGCTCACTAGCCGCTACGTTTACGTCAAAGTCTGCTGTATATAATGTCCATGTTGCTGTTCCGCCTACATTTTTATTATACCAAAGACTAACGTTTGAACTACTATCATACCAAAGTTTTCCTGTTGCTAGGTCACCTGTTGGTGCTGATGTTCCAAATTCGTAGTTTTTGCTAGAAATTTGTGCTGAAGTTCCTGATACGTCTGCTACTTCAAAGTTACTGTAATTACCTACTGCAATGTTTAAATTTGTTGCAACATTAAATGCTACACCACTTACGACGCCGTTAAATACGTCAATGTCTTTACCGTCACTTGCTGTTAATGTAATTTTACCTGCAACGTTTGATGCTACAACGTTTGTTGCACTACCTGATACTAATGCATCGTTTATGTCTTGTACGATGTCGTCAACACTTACATTACCGTCACCACTTGTATCAGTATTAAATTTAACATCAATGTTTGAAGAACTGTTGTTAATTTTTAATCTAATACCAAAGTCTGAACCGCCTGTTTGACGTGTTATTGCTGTATCTGATATTGCCGCTGAACTCTGCACTTGTAGACTTGATTGACCGTTGTGTCTTCTTAAAACAAATCTACCATGTTGGTCTGCATCAACTTTGTTACCTGAGTCGTACTCTACAAAGAAAGTACCTGCACTTGGTGAAGCACCTATACTTGTACTTGCGTATGCCTCTGCGGCGTTTTTAAATCCTTCTGCAGATGTGCTTACGAAAGATGCTGTTCCTGAATTATAAACTTTAAGTCCATATTTCAAACCACTTGCTTGAGATGTTGTTTGTACAATTAAATCTCCATTTGCAAGAGCGCCTCCATCTTTTTGTGCTGTTGGTCTATTCAAATGAGTACAGAACTGCATATCTACGCCTGTAGTTCCTTCAAATGATGATGCGTCTGTGAATTCTGTCCATACTGAAGATGCTTTTTTGTAATAAACTATTTCTTTTGTTGCCTTTCCATTTTGGTCAATACCTAAGGCACCAACATCTCCATTTTTACCTACTGATGGTTTTGGTAAACCACCTGAGGTGATTTCATCTTTTGAAAATACTTTGACGTCTGTGACTTCCTCATATTTTGCTGATGATGTATTGTATTCGAAGATTCCCCACTTAGTAGCACTTGAGTCTACCCAAATTGTAGCATCTGCCGGATCGGCCGATGGTGCATTTGTTGATCCTGCTAGTTCATCTAGATTTACGTTTGCTCTTAGAACGTATGCTCTTGAAGCCAAACCTAGGAAACTGTGAGCGGCTAATAAACCGTACTCATTAAGTTCATGACCATGTTGTGGAGTTCCTCCTGTGCTGTAGAATTTTGGATTTCCGTATTGCTGTAATAATTCTCTTTGACTTGTGATTAAGTAAAGTTCATTGTCTGCCGCTGTTTTAGAATAAGGTGCAATACCTGATCCGTCTGGGTTAGATTTGTTCTTTGCTGTAGCAATCACTATCAAAGGTACTGTTCCAGGCCCGCCGGGACTGTAAAAACTTTCGTCCGATACGGAAATGTCTACACCAGGTGATACTAATGTTGCCATATTTTTCTCCTATAATACCTTAATTGGTTACTTGTATTTATTAAAATTTGCTATAATCAGGGTATTATAAAAATGACAAATCACCAAAAAAGGTGAAAAGAGATAAATAAGTTCTTAAATTATTCCTATGTAATTTTCTGTAAATATTTCAGGTTTTTGGGGAAGTTTATCTAAAACATCATCAATCTGCTCAAACAAGTATTCTTTAGTGCCTGTATTTTTAATTGTAAAATCAATCTCACAGCCTATCCAATCCCATTCACTTGCATGTATATTACTGAAGTCACGTTTCATAATATGTTTTGCAACTGCATCGCCTTGGTTAGCCTTGAGAGCAATGTCATACCATTCTGGCTTTTCGTCTCTTTCAACTAAAATTACTGTACCTTTGATGGCTCTAATTAAATTTACTTCATTTTGAAATCTACAATCACTTATGACAACACATTTATTATGATGATGTAATTTTTTTACACGGTATTCTAAACTGCTTATCCAAATGTTTTGATTGAAGTGATTACGCATTACATCTGTACCGATAAGTTGTAATGCAAGTCTTGGTGTAAAGTTTGGTATGCCTAATTTTTTAGTCCAAAAAACATCAACTGTTTCTCTAAACTCTCGGCTTTCGTCTGATTCGCCCTCTAGTAATTCTCTTTCCCATCCAAATACATGGGCACATAAGTCTTTAAGGGGTCCTGCGAATGAAGTTGGAATGCAACCTTTAGTTGCTAAGTATGTTGCTACGGTGTTTTTACCTGATCCTATGTTTCCTAATAATCCTATTGTGTTCATCTATCCTATAACGAAGCCGTAATTTTTATTTCCTTCTTCCATATTAGTTATCGCCATTAACAATCTTTCCTTCTCAGCAATGGCCTCTTGCTTTAAAGCATCGCCATTAAGAGTTACTGAACCTTGTGGACCAGGTAAGCCTGATTGGTATTTACTTCTTGCTTCTCCTAACATCATTTTTGCTTCTGCTAGGGACCAATCAGCGACCCAAGGTCTTGAATATTCATTTTCTAAAAGATTGTGTTCTGGTACTAAATTAGAAATTTGTATCATTATGTCTTCTGTTACTCGGATACTTCTAAGTATCTTCAACACTTTTGTATTGGTGTTAAATGTAAAGTCATAGTCACCACCAAATATCCTATTAAGTGTTTCTTTGTATTGAGTAAATGCATCGTAATTGGCTAATCCGCCAACAACACCTGCGTTTATTAGGTATGTATTTTGAAATGCAACATCGAATGGATCAAAGTTTGTGCCTGTTCCAATGTTTCCGCCACCAACACCACGTCTATACACACGTCTTATGTTTAAAACTTCTTGCGGTAGTGTATATTCTTGTACGTCTGGTTGAGTTTGCAAAAATGCGTAACTTTCTTCCACAGCAGTATCACTTCGACTTCTCAAAGTTCTTATTGCTCTGTCTATAGCCAGATTGTAGTGTTCAGGGTCTAACTCAACATCAATCATTCCGTCACCTAAACGTAATTTGATTTCTGTGATAAGTTGATCTCTGGGGGTTTCTAATGCACTCATGTAAACTATTTATCAAAAAGTTCGTAGTATAATGCTGTGCTCGTTGAATCTACCGTTTAACTTTGTAGGTGTTGTTGTTAATGATTCGAAAGATTTTCTGCACTTTACCTTACCACCATCAAATGTTTTAAGCATCTCTGATGGCTTACGAAGTGTTTTTTGCATACTTGTATCTTCATTAAAGTCTTGTAATGTAGTTCCTTTTACCATAATGCCTGTTCCAGGCCTTGATAGTCCTTTAGGATCAACATTTTTTGCGTAATACACACCAATCTTTCTTGTTTTTGTATTGTAAACCCAAACTTCATTAGCATATACTATGTCTGTGGGGTGTAAACTTGCTAATCCTAGATCTGGATAGTTTGTTGCATACTTTAATTTTTTAACAATACTTTCTTTAGACCTTGCTCTAGGCTTACGCGACTTTCTTGTACTTGCTTTTGTTTTGATAATGGTATCACATGCTGTATTAATCTTCTCAAATAGTTGTACAAAGTTCTTACGCATCTTAACATCAAAGTGACCGTATGCTTCTTTTATATCATCGTCCTTCCATTCTTTAACTTCTAATGCTTCTGTGTGTTGACCTTCAAACTCTTCTTTGATTAATTTTGCATGAGGACCTTTTATTTCAGGTTGATATGTAATCATCATCTTATATGGATCAAAATCTTTGATAGTTTTATTACCATCTACAAGTTCATCAATGTAAAATTCAAACTCAGCACAAAGATCTGTAATTTGATCTTTCATTCTGTCTTGAATACTAATTACAGGTTTTGCTTTTTTCTCTTCTATCTTGACTTTTTTCTCTTTTAGGTATTTCTTACCTTTAGGAATCCACTCTTCTACCTTACGTTTTTCAAAATGTTGACGTAAAGAGTCAGGCATATAACCTAATTTGTGATATGAATAAAAACTTGTAATGCAAGAACTAAATGTCCAATCAGGATTTGCTAAAATTATTTTAACATCTTCTTTAGACCAACCAGAATGTGTTTTAATCCATTCTTTTACTACAGGCAATCCTTTAGTTTTGTTTATTTCTGTTCGTACGAAATACTCGCAACTGCGAAATGCTTTTTCTCTTTCTTCGGGATCTGTAAGTAATTTCAAAGTTTTCCAATCAGGTTCCTTTGTAACGTACATAGATCGTATTTGCTTCTTTCTAGGCATACCAATAATTACTCATTTTAAAAACTATATATAATTTTTCTGGCAAAAACGGTGTCAAATAGATATTTTTATATAGAACCTGGGTCGTCCCTAGTCAATTCTACTGATCTAATGTTTGGATCTCTCTTACGTGGCTTGCCCATTGCCCATAGACGTTCCCACATTAATCCAGCACCCATAACAAGACCGTCTTTAAAACCAATGTTGTAAGAAGTATAACCTACACCAATTACACAAAAACCAAATATAATGTATTCTATTGTTTCCATGTTTATATATTAACAAAATTTTATTCAGTTGTCAATCTGATAAATAGTGTTATGCCTAAATTAAGTTTATGGAACCCAATAAAGCGAAACGACTACAAATTTGTTGACGGAATAGTTGCAGAAAATATATATGTCGGCGGAACCGGTGTGAATGTACACAAATACTTAGGTGTACATGATCAAGGAGATACAAAAGACGCCACTCAACCGCAACAAGAGAATCAGTATGATTCAGATGGCAACCAAAAAGTAGGGGAAACATTTATTCAAGATGTACTATTTTTAGAAAATAGAGACAGAAAGTATGATGATTGCATTTATGAACTAAGGGGAACATATACTGTAGCAGATAATGATTTTGATTTAACACAATTTGGTATGTTTTTATCAAATGATACATTGTTTATGAATTTTCATATTGACACAATGGTAGATACAATAGGCAGAAAGTTAATGGCAGGTGATGTTATAGAGTTACCGCACTTACGTGATGACTTATTATTAGATGAACGTAAAGACGCCATTAATAGATTTTATGTAGTCACAGATGCAAGTAGGCCTTCAGAAGGATTTGATCCAAATTGGTGGCCTCATATGTGGAGATGTAAGTTAGGACCAATAAGTGACAGTCAAGAATACAGAGATATTATTGGCTATGGTGACGAAGAAGATGATTTACGAAATATCATTAGCACATATAAAGATGAAATTGATATTTCTGATGCCATTGTACAACAAGCAGAAAATAATGTACCGCATGATCCATATTATGCCGCAGGTGCTCATATGTTTGTTGATGAAAATGCAAAAGGCAAACCATTTATAGGAACAATTGAAGGTGCACCAAATGGTGCTACATTACTGGGAAGTGGTATTACTTTCCCATTAGCATCATCTGATGGTGATTATTTCCTTAGGACAGACTTCAATCCTAGCAGAATATTTAAAAAGCAGGGGAATCGTTGGGTGAAAATAGCAGATGATAGTAAGCGAGTATTCTCGAGTGCCAATAGAATCCTAGATGGATTTATTAATAATACAGCACAAACAACAAACACAGATGGTATTGTAACAAATGAAAGAACAAATCTAAGTAAAGTTGTTAAACCTAAGACGGATAATTAATTATGCAGTACTGGTATGATGAACAAATTCGAAGATATATTCTACAATTTATTAGAATATTTCACGCATTCAAAGTAGAAGAAGGCAGTAGAGACGGTGCAGATAAAAAATATAATACTGTACCAATTAGATATGCAGATCCAAGTAGAATGGTATCTCATATATTAAGACAAAATTCAGAAAATGTAATTAATAGTACACCATTCATAGGTGTTAGCATCCAAAGTTTACAAATAGCAAGGGATAGAACACAAGATCCCTTTTTTACGGATACAAAAAGTATTACTGAAAGAAAATTTAATAATGATACTCAAAGTTATGAGAGTACACAAGGTAATCAATACACTATTAACAGGTATATGCCGGTTCCTTATAATCTAACAATGCAAGTAGATATATGGACTCCTAACACTGATACAAAATTACAACTTATGGAACAAATTTTAGTTCTATTTAATCCAACAATTCAATTACAACAAAATTCTAATCCGTTTGATTGGACACAAATTGTAGAAGTTGAATTAACGGATATTCAATTTACTAATAGAAGTATTCCTGCAGGTGTTGATGAGCAAATTGATGTATCTACATTAACGTTCCAACTGCCTATTTGGATTAATCCACCAGCAAAAGTCAAGAGACAAAGCATTATACACGAAATACATAGTAATATTATTTCAGACTTTGGCGGTCAAGCATTAAGTGAATTGGGTTATGACGAAGATATAGCAGACTTCTTTAGAAGTTTTGATATACAGTCTAGACTGATTGTTACACCAGGTAATTACAAAGTAAGTGTGTTAGGTAATACTGCTACACTTTTTGATTCTGCAGGTGTTAATCCTCAGTCTTGGGCAGATCTACTAGAAATGTACGATAAAGAACTTAAAGACAATACCAGTTTATTGAAATTAAAAATTACTGACGATTTGGAAGACGACACTAGCGACATTGCAGGTACTGTAGCAGTACATCCTAGTGATA
>TARA_B100001057_G_scaffold45307_3_pt1 | contig 38143 bp, 35 predicted proteins | sample TARA_B100001057 | Tara Oceans TARA_B100001057 (sample SAMEA2621839) | marine metagenome | biome: marine biome (ENVO:00000447); feature: surface water layer (ENVO:00002042); material: "saline water (ENVO:00002010), including plankton (ENVO:xxxxxxxx)" | depth 5 m | reverse complement strand
CGTAGATAATTGCCCAAAATATTGCAGTTACAAAAATCAGCCATCCTGTTGTGTTTACGTACCCCAAATTTGCAGTAAATGTCATAGGAACAGCCCAACCAAACGCGACTCCTAAAAATAGCTGTGGAGCAGAAATAACCCTTTTGAGGAATGGATATACAGCTGTTATGATTGCCCCGACAAGTGCGAGAGATTTTGTTGCACTATTAAGAAAAAACAAAAGGCTAAATGCAATTGCCATAAGCAATATAAATAGTTTTTTGCCCTCGCGTACTGATACTTTTCCTGATGCTATTGGACGATCTTTAGTTCTCTTAACAAAAGGGTCAATATTTTTATCGGCAATATCATTTAGCACGCATCCTGCTGAGCGCATTATAACCACGCCAAACAAAAAGACAATTAATATTGTTACATCCACTTCGCCATCAGTAGATACCCACATTGACCAGAGCATTGGCCACATCAACAACCAAATTCCTATTGGTTTATCAAGCCTCATTAATAATAAATAATTTTTTAACTTTATTGTGTTAAACATAATTATTCACACTTTACCTAGAACGCTCGCTGGACCTAACCATCGATTAATAATTTTATTTGTATTTTCTGGAAACTCTTTCATCATTATTTCTGCAGATTGCTGAATTTTTGGCATCAAATACGCATCTCTCGATAAATTAGCGACTCGATAATTAGGTATACCAGTCTGTTTTTTTCCAAGAATTTCTCCGGGCCCCCTTAATTCGAGGTCCTTTTGTGCAATATAAAATCCATCATTAGAATCTCTGAGGACAGAGAGACGTTCCTTGGCAAAAGAATTCATAGGCGATTGATATAGCAGAATACAATGACTTTCCTTCTGGCCTCTTCCAACTCGGCCTCTTAATTGATGGAGTTGTGACAAACCCATTCTTTCTGAATTTTCAATAATCATCATGTTTGCATTCGGGACATCAACACCTACCTCAATAACAGTCGTTGCCACTAATAGATCAATTTTGCCTTGTTTAAAAAGCTCCATTGTTTTTTCTTTATCTAAATTCTTTTGACGACCATGAATTAAACCAATTTTAATTGATTTAATTTTGTTTAATAAATCTTCATATCTTTTTGTTGCAGAGTCCGCTTCGATGTTTTCAGATTCATCGATTAATGGACAAACCCAATATGCTTGTTGTCCGCTCTGACAGGCAATTTTTATTCTTTCTATTACAGAATCTCTTTTGCTATTTGAGATTATGAGAGTTTTAATTGGTTTCCTACCCGACGGCAATTCATCGATTATGGATATATCAAGATCAGCATAGGCTGCCATTGCGAGAGTTCTGGGAATTGGCGTAGCAGACATTATCAATTGGTGTGCATGCTTATTCCCCGATCCTCCTTTCTCTCTTAATGCTACTCTTTGTTTAACTCCAAAACGATGTAGTTCATCGATTACAATTAATTCAAGGTTATTGAAGGTTACACCCTCTTGAAATAGTGCGTGTGTTCCAATAATTAAATTTATCTCCCCTGCGAGAATCGAGTGTTCAATTTCCTCTTTCATTGGCCTCTTGATGCTTCCTGTGAGTATAGATATTTTTACATCATGATTTTTAAAAAGTTTTGATAAAGATTCATAATGTTGAGTTGCAAGTAATTCTGTTGGAGCCATTAATGCAGCTTGTTTTTTATTTAGGATTGCTTTTAAACAAGCAATGGCTGCAACTATGGTCTTTCCAGAACCAACATCACCCTGAAGCATCCTCATCATTGGTTGTGATTTGGATAAATCGTCTGTTATTTCTCTAATAACTCTGACTTGTGCAGAGGTGAGCGTGAATTCTAATGAATCAATAAAATTCTCTACTACTTTTTGGCCTTTACTTAAATTAGATGCAGATGTAACCTCGGCTAGTTTTTTGAGCTTTCTCAAACTCATGTAATGAGCAAGTAACTCTTCGAATGAGAGTCTCGCTTTGTATGGAGCTAATTCATCTTCAATATTTTTGATATCGCTCTTTTTTGGCGGGCAGTGAAGATGGATAAGGCTGTTTGAAAGATCAGGAAGATTAATTTTTTTGAGGACCTGGTTTGGTATTAATTCTGATGGCTTTGAACTCTTTAGAACATCTGTTGCTTGCCTAACTAAATTTCTAAATCTTACCTTTGTTACATCATTGATTGACTGATATATTGGAGTAAGTGTTTTTTCAGTTCTATATGTTTCGTCTTCTTTCAAGATTTTATATTCAGGATGAATCATTTCTAGGTTTTTTCCATTTTTCTTGAGTAGTCCAAAACATACAACTGATTTTCCATATGAAAATTGTTTGTACTGATTATTTGAAAAATAAAAAAATCTAAGTTTTAACCTCTCTGTCCCATCGTCTAGAATTACCTGTAATACTCTTCTCCCAAAGAATAAAATCTTGCTGTCAATAACTCTTCCTTTAGTTAAATTTTTTTGATCAGCAATGGCATTACTGATTTTGATTAATTTGGTCTTATCCTCATACCGGATAGGTAGCAAAAAAAGAAGATCTTCAATCTTTCTTATATTTTGACTGTTTAGCTTTTCAGACAAAGAAGGACCTACTCCTCTGAGTGAATCTAACTCATCATTAATATCTAGCATTAAATAGAAAACAAGAGGTTTTTTAACTAATGACTAGAATTGCTTCAGCCTCAATATCTACTCCTTTAGGTAGAGCTGAAACTTCCAGGGCTGCACGTGCAGGATATGGGCTATTGAAACACTCTTCCATAACTTCATTAACAGCGGAAAAATCATTTAAATCTGTAAGAAAGATTGTCAGCTTGCATATGTCATTCAAGCTGCCGCCTGCTTCTTCAGCTATAGCTTGAATATTCATAAAAACTCTTCTCGCCCTGTCTTTAAAGTCACCGTTCACTATTTCCATTGAGGCGGGATCAAGAGGAATTTGTCCTGATATGAATACTAAGTTTTCAGTTGATCTAGCTTGGGAATATGTTCCAATTGCTGCGGGCGCATTCTCTGTATTTATTACTTTAATCATAATCTTCTCCTATAAATATATCTTATCTGCTTTCGCGAGAAATCCGATGTACACTGCTCATTTTTTTTATATTTCTCATGATATTTGCTAAATGAACTCTATCTCTTACACTTAGTGTAAAAATAAGTTCAGAATGATCTTCATGTCCTGATACAGCAACGGATTCAATATTTGAATTTGAATCTGCAATCGTGCTTGCTACTTCAGCGAGAACGCCCGTTTTATTTTCGGTTTCTACATGAATCTGTGATATAAATTCTCTATCAATATTCTCTTTCCATCTAACCGAAAGCCATTTGTTTGGATGTTTTCTAAAGGTTTTTAAATTTCTACAGTTGTCTCTATGAACAACAACACCTCGACCAGAGCTCATGTATCCCATTACGTTGTCACCAGGAATAGGATTACAACAATTTCCATAGGTCATAACCATACCCTCTGTTCCTTGAATAACCAAGCTACTCTGCTCAGAAGTTTTATTTTCCTGATGCTCTTGGGCAAGATGTCTTGCTGTTAATGGTGCTAGTCTGTCTCCAAATCCTATTTGTTCATAGAGTGATCTGAGGTCTTTGACACCCAATTGTAAGAAGACTTCTTTCTGTCTTTTTTTGCCAATCTTTCTCAAAGAGGTGCCAATTTCATTAAGAGCGCTATTTAACAAACTCCTTCCTAGATCATAAGCATCACTTTTCTTGATATTTTTTAAATAACCCTGAAGACTGGATCTTGCTTTTGCGGTTACAGCAAAGTTTATCCAATCCGGATTTGGTTGCGCCCCTTTTTTGGTTTTAATTTTGACTGTTTGTCCATTCTGTAACTCAGTTTTAAGTGGTGATAATTCTCTATTTATTTCAGCTGCAACACATTCATTCCCGATATCCGTATGAACTGCATACGCAAAATCGATCACTGTTGAACCTCTTCTCAGAGGTATAATGTCACCACCAGGCGTGAACACATATATTTTGTCGGGAAATAAATCTATTTTGACATTTTCTAAAAATTCAGTAGAGGTCATATTTTCTTGAAATTCACCTACTTTAGTTAGCCAATCACTCGCTTGTGAAAGTGAAGGAGGCAAGTTTTTTTCTTTTGTCTTGTATTTCCAGTGAGCAGCGACACCCGACTCCGCAAGTCGATCCATTTCTTTGGTTCTGATTTGAATTTCTATAGGAAGTCCCTTTGGCCCAAATAATGTTGTATGTAAGGATTGATAGCCATTTTCCCTCGGAATGGCAATATAGTCTTTAAATCTTCCTGGCATGGGTTTGTATAAATTATGAACAACACCAAGCAATTTATAGCAATTATTGACATTTGACACGATTATCCTAAAACCAAAAACATCGACCACTTCATCTAAATATCTTTTTTTATTCTTCATCTTGTTATAGATGCTGTAAAGTTCTTTTTCTCTTCCAATAACCTCTCCATTTATCTTTTCATCATTCATAGAAAGCGTTATTTTTGATGAAATTGTTTTGACTAATTTTTTCTGGCCACCCTTGCTTTTTTTTATTGCTTTATTTATGACTTTATATCTGTATGGATATAGATGACGGATACAAAGATCCTCCAATTCGTTTTTAATATTATTTATGCCCAAACGATTTGCTATAGGCGCATAAATATCCAGTGTTTCTCTTGCTTTGATTTTCCTTTTTTTGTCAGGAAGGTGCTCAAGTGTCCTCATATTATGTAGGCGGTCAGAGAGTTTTATCAAAATAACACGGATATCTTTTACCATTGCGAGAATCATTTTTCTGAATGTTTCTGCTTGTGCTTCAGCCTTATTTTCGAATTTAATTTGATCAATTTTGCTCACACTATCAACGAGTGAGGCCACTTCTTTATCAAAGATTTTTTCAACATCTACTAAAGTGATATTTGTATCTTCAACAACATCATGCAAAAGTGCTGCAGATATTGTTTGTTTATCCATTCTCATTTTAGAAAGGATTATTGCAACAGACAAAGGGTGACAGATGTATTGTTCTCCACTCATACGAGTTTGATTTTCATGAGCAGACGCACCATATTCATAGGCTTTTTTAATAAACCCAAGATCGGATTTTTTTAGATATGAGGAAACAGAATCCAAAAGATCTTCTAATAGTATTTTAGGTCTATCAGATTTTTTATTTATTTTTTTTCGGATTATTTGTGCGTAATCCATCTTAATCTATTGAGGAGTATAACTTGATGATGATTACGATTATTTTGAAACTATCACCTTCCAATGGATAGGCTTTGAAGCGGCATAATATCGTCACTTTCGTCATCTACTTGGATCAATTCTTGTGAGGCTATTGCATCCATTTCTTCGAGAATGTTTTCTGACATTTTGCCCTCGGCAATTTCCCTGAGCGCTATGACTGTAGGCTTATCATTTTCTATATCAACCAAAGGGTCTCCACCATTTGCGATTCTTTTAGCCCTTTTTGATGCAAGCAAAATCATATCGAAGATATTATCGACTTCATTCATGCAATCTTCTACAGTTATTCTGGCCATTAGTTCTCCTATTAAATTATCGACCAATCTTAGATTATTTTAAACCATTTATCAGTCATTTACATATAATATCTCGTTAATTTTTCCTATTAACATTAAATTTTTTGTGCTGTTTGCTTCATTCTCATTAGAAAAAATGGATTCAAGCTCTTTTATTGCGGTTTCAAGGTCATCATTAATAATACAATAATCGAAATCGGACCATTGAAGCATGTCACGATTGGCTTCTTTTATTCTTAATTCGATAGTTTTTACATCATCGGTTGCTCTGTTAACTAATCGTCTTTGCAGCTCATTTTTTGATGGAGGCAGGATAAAAATAGAGACACATTCTGGAATGGACTGTCTAACTTGTCTGGCGCCTTGCCAATCTATTTCCAAAATAGCATGCGCACCCTGATATAAAATCTTTTCAATTTCCTCCTTACTTGTTGCATAGTAGTTATTAAAAACTTTCGCGTATTCAATAAACTTATTCTCACTTTTAAGTTTCATAAACTCTTGCTTGCTAACAAAAAAATAATCTTCCCCCTCTTTTTCATTTATTCTGGAGGCTCTTGTCGTATAAGAAATCGAACATTTTATATTTTCATTGTCTTTGATAAGGGATTTTACTAATGTCGTTTTACCTGCTCCTGAAGGAGCAGAAATCACGAATAATTTTGAGGCTGGATTCATTAGTAAGTATCAAGTTCACTTTTTTAGTAGCTCACTATTATTTCATCAATAATGATCTTTATGAATATAAATTTAATTATAATGACGTGCAGCAATTTAGAGCCACCAAAATGAAGGAAAATAATTATGCGTATAGATAAGAGAAAACCAGACCAATTGAGAAATATTGAATTTAAATTAGATTTTATTGGATCTACGGAGACTAGTGTGCTCGCCTCATTTGGTGATACCAAAGTATTATGTACCGCCACAATTGAAAACAATGTACCTAGGTGGATGAAAAATAGGGGACATGGCTGGGTAACAGCTGAATATGGCATGCTACCAGGGTCCACAAATCAGAGAAATATGAGAGAGTCTGTGAGAGGAAAGCAAAGTGGAAGGACTATTGAAATACAGAGACTGATTGGGAGATCAATCAGAGCCGCTGTTGATCTCAAGGCACTTGGTGAGAGAACCATCATATTAGATTGTGATGTAATTCAGGCAGATGGAGGAACCAGAACTACTGCAATAAACGGTGCATTTATCGCTTTGAGCAGAGCAGTAAATAGTTTGACTAATGACAGAAAAATAGATTCTCCCCCAATAAAAAAATTTCTTGGGGCTATTTCTGTAGGAATATATAAGAATGAAGTAATTATGGATCTAAACTACAATGAGGATAGCCAGGCTGATACAGATATGAATATTGTAATGACTGAAGATTCCGATTTTATTGAGATTCAGGGAACAGCAGAAAATGGTTCTTTTAGCAGTAATCAGTTGGCATTGATGCTGAATTACGCAAAGAAGGGCATAAAAGAAATAACTTCACATCAAAAAAAAATATTGTCATCAAACTGAAATATTTAATAGAAATGTCTAGTGTAAATGAAAATAAAATTGTCGTTGCAACAAACAACAAAGGCAAGCTTAAGGAAATCAGAAAGGATTTCGATCCCTATGATTGTGTTCTCATTTCACAAGTTGATCTTGAGATAGAGTCGATTCCAGAAACTGGTAATAGCTTTAAGTCAAATGCTCTTCAAAAAGCAGTTCATTTAACTTCATTTACGAATTACCCAATCATAGCTGATGACTCTGGCCTAGTAGTTGAAACGCTGGATGGCGAACCGGGCATATACTCTGCCAGATATGCTGGTGACAAATCAAATAATGACGATAATATTGATCTTCTGTTAAACAGAATGAGTCAAAAAAAAAATAGAAAAGCATATTTTCATTGTTCTCTTATATATTTAGATCCAAAAGACACTTCAAATCCAATTTTAATTGAGACTCAATGGCATGGGACTATATGCAATGAAAGATCAGGTGATGACGGATTCGGTTATGATCCAATTTTCTTTATACCAGAACTCGGTAAGACGGCAGCTGAATTATCCATACAAGAAAAAAATAAATGCAGTCATCGAGGTCAGGCGATGACTTTATTGATAGAAAGACTCACAGAAGATAATCTATTATCTCATAAAGAAAACTAATCATGTTTTCTTACCCATCTTCATTATATGTTCATTTACCTTGGTGCCATTCGAAATATCCATATTGTGATTTTAACTCAATTGTTTTAGCCGACGAATCTGATTTAAGCAAATATACTAAACTGATTATCAAAGACATAGAAAATGAGGCTAGTAAATTTGAAAAATCTAAGTTAAGGACAATTTTCATTGGAGGCGGAACACCAAACTTAGTTGATCCATTAAGTATCTCAGAAATATTAAATTCAATTAATACCAATTTCGATATTGAAAGCAACTGTGAGATTACAATGGAAATCAATCCGAGATCTATAAATGAAGCTGAACTCATGCAATATAGAGCTGCCGGTGTTAATCGTCTTTCAGTGGGTGCACAGAGTTTTAATCAGAAATTATTGAAATCAATTGGCAGAGATCATGATCCAGAGGATATAGTTTCTGTTTTTAAGGCAGCAGGTAAAGTTGAGTTCAAATCCATTAACATAGATATGATGTTTGGATTGCCAGATCAGACCAGAGTCACGGCAAAAGATGATATAAGAGAGGTTATTGATTTATCGCCAGAGCATATCTCTTATTATCAGCTGACTGATGAGCAAAATACGAATAATTTCTGTGACAAGTCAGGAGGTCTTCCATCAGATGATGAACAAAATTATATTCAAGAAGACTGTGTGAGTTTGCTAGAAAGTGCAGGGTATACAAGATACGAGATTACCTCATTTTCGAAAAAAAATTTTGAGTGCAAACATAATCTAAATTATTGTAGATTTGGTGATTATATAGCGGTTGGAGCAGGAGCTCACGGAAAATTTCGACTCACAAAAAAAAATATGATTAGATATCAAAAATCATCAGATCCGCATATTTATATGAAAAATATAATTTCTAATAAATCTTGTTACACAGAGAAACTATTGAGCAACTCAGATAAGATATTTGAGTTTATGCTTAACAACCTAAGATTAATGTCTGGATTTTCAATAGTTCACTTTGAATCTGCCACTGGTCTGAAATACGATGCAATCGAGAGGAAATTGAGCGAACTCAATAACTTAAATCTTATGGAATATTATCCCACTGGATATTGGAAACCTACCGCGCTGGGATTTAAATTTTTAGATAATTTACAGTGCGAGTTTTTGAAATTTTGATAAAATTTTTTTCTGTTTGTCTATGTATATAATTAATATAGAGAAATCTTTATGCACACCAATTATATCAAGCAGAATTTTACTTATAAAATTAGTCTCATTTCAGATAGATATAAATAAATATACTATAAATCATTGATATAATTGGTATTTATCAAAGTGTACATATTTTAATCATTTTAACAAATATCCTTTAATTAATACTATCGAGGTAAAAGATTCAATTTTCTTGCACAGGTTTATCCACAGGTTTTGTGGATAAGTATAGCTAGTAAAATAGCTTGAAAAAACATTAGTTTACAGCTATCCTACCCGACCACTCAATGTGAGCTTATTATCTAATGGATACCGAATATTATGAAAAAAGAAATACATCCTGAATATCGTGAAGTTCTCTTCCATGACACTGGTGTGGACAAGTACTTTCTAATTCGTTCAACTCTAGAAACAACAGAAACAAGAGAATGGGAAGATGGTAAAACCTACCCTTACTATCCCGTTGAGATTTCATCTGAGTCTCATCCCTTTTACACGGGCAAGCACAAGATTGTTGATTCAGCAGGGAGAGTTGATAAATTCAAGAAGAAGTACGGAAAAAAATAAAAATTATTTCTTTAAATCTAGAATTGTCTAATGGATAAAAAATATTGCAAAATAGAAATGCCTGATCGACCTGATACGCTGGAGCTCGAAATTATGAGAGGAAACATAGGGCCAGATGTCATCGACATAAGCAATCTATATCAAAAAAATTCCCTATTCACTTATGATCCTGGTTTTCTCTCAACTGCAAGTTGCCAAAGTAATATAACATTCATTGATGGTGATGAGGGAATATTACTCTATCGGGGATATCCAGTAGAGGAGCTCGCAGAATCTTCAACATTCATTGAGGTTGCTTATCTCCTTTTATATGGAGAGCTCCCTAATAAGGTTATGCTTGAAGATTTTTCAGATTCAATAATTCATCACACAATGTTAAATGAAGGTATGTTGAGATTATTCAATGGTTTTAGATATGATGCTCATCCGATGGCTATGGTATCAGCGATTGTGGGCTCAATGTCAGCCTACTATCATGATACTATGGATATTAATAGCGCGCGTGCAAGAGAAATATTTACTCACAGAATTATTGCTAAATTACCAACTATTGCTGCTGCGGCCTATAAACATTCAGTCGGGCAACCATTTATATATCCTCTGAATACGCTAAATTATTGCGAGAATTTATTGCACATGATTTTTTCAGTTCCAGCAGAGCAAAGAGATATTGACCCGATAGCAGCAGAAGCATTAGATTTGCTTTTTATATTACATGCTGATCATGAGCAAAATTGCTCAACATCAACAGTCAGAATGGCGGGTAGCTCAGGAGCAAACCCATACTCAGCAATCGCAGCAGGAATCTCAGCTCTATGGGGCCCTGCTCATGGAGGTGCTAACGAAGCAGTTCTGAGGATGCTGGTAGAAATTGGAAGTAAAAAAAATATTGAAAAATATATTGATAAAGCGAAAGACAAAGATGATCCTTTTCGATTGATGGGGTTCGGCCACCGTGTTTATAAAAACTATGATCCGCGAGCAAAAATTATAAGAAAAATGTGTCATAAAGTTCTTAATCAAAAAGGAGGTGCAAATTCACCACTACTTGAATTGGCAATAGAATTGGAAGAAATTGCACTAAAAGATGACTATTTTAAAGAGAAGAACTTGTATCCCAATGTAGATTTCTACTCAGGAATAATATATCAAGCACTTGGTATCCCCACATCAATGTTTACTGTTATGTTTGCAATTGGAAGAACAGTTGGTTGGGTTTCTCACTGGAGAGAGATGATTACGGATCCCAATTCAAAAATCAGTAGACCAAGACAGTTGTATACAGGCCCGGAAAAAAGAAACTATGTCTCAATTGAAAATCGATAATATGCTTAGAGAAGCTTCTTTAAAGAATTAATTTTCAATCTTTTAATAGGTTTGCCATCAATTCTACTCAAAGGACTTTGTTTAATATCTTTAGAGTTAAACATTACGATTTCAACAACCATGTTTCTATAGAGCAAACTTACACCACAAAAGACTTTATCTACTTTTTTGTTGAATTTAATTTTTTTATCAAAAAATTTATATTTTATTTCGTTTTTATCTAATACGTGTGTAACATCACAAACGTTCTCTGAACCCAGATGTATGTTTATAGATGATGATGAAGATGCGGTTCCGCTAACTACTGGACCAACAACGTAAGCTTGGAAATCAATAAATAAATTCATTATTTCGATTGCAGTTTCTCTCATTAGCTCAACATACTCAGCATGTGTTACCGGAACGAATAGTTGATAGTGTTCTTTTAAGCTTTTTTCTATTTCATAATTTGAGGGCAAGCATCCTAAATTTTCTATATTTAAATTTTTAGCAGCTTTGTTTTTTGCGTCACTAAAATTTTCAATGCCCTGAGTAACAATAATTTTTGCTGATTCTTGAGCAAGAATTTTTTTAAATCTTCTTTTTGTTAGTTTATCCAAACTGCTATTCAAATATATTCATTGACTTATTTTCATTATCGCAATTAGGAAGAGATTCATTCGAAAAAATTTCAAAAATTATTTCGTCTGTAGTATCCGGTTCTGCGGGGCATCCAGTATTTTTAGAAATTCTGACAGTAGTCATATTATTTGGCATCTTAGTTATATTTTGAGGTGCACTCTTTAATGCGACACGCATCAGTTCAATCCATATTGGTAGTGCAGTTCTTGAACCCTGTTCACCCGATCCTAGTGGATCATAATTATCATTTCCAACCCAAACAACAGATGTTAAATCATTATTGAAACCAGCGAACCAAGCATCTCGATAATCATTTGTTGTTCCAGTTTTGCCAGAAAGATCTCTTCGTCTAAGCTCCCTATTCGCTCTGACGCCCGTGCCACGTCTTATGACATCTTTTAACATGTCTTGAATGAGGTAAGCATTTTCTTTAGAAATTATTCTATTTGCTAGATTAATGTTCTCAAATAGTTTTGGCGATGTTTTAGCATCAGGTTTATATACGTCTGCAATTTCGGCTATTTGTTGCAATGCAAATAATTGTTCATCTTCATGAATTTCAACTAGATCTGTATTCATTTCAGATATATTCGGATTTACTTCACATCTTTCACATACTATTGTGGTATCGTTTCTGTATACAACTTTGTTTTCCGAATCTCTAATACTCTCTATTATATAAGGCTCTATTCTATATCCTCCGTTAGCAAACACTGAATATGCCTGAGCCATATCCAATGGAGATGCAGATCCAGCGCCTAGGGCTAATCCTCCATTTTTTGGCAAATCTTCCTCGTTAAATCCAAATTTTTTAATATGATTTACTGCATTTTCAATACCTACTTTATCCATAAGCAATCTCACGGTTGCCAAATTCATAGAGCGAACTAAAGCTTCTCGTAGACGTTGTTCTCCATAAAATTTTCCACTGTAATTTGAGGGCCTCCAGTCTTGCTCGAGATCTCTGGAGCTCATGACCACTGGAGCATCAAGGAGAATTGTTGAAGCGTTAGCTCCCTGTTCAAGGGCCGCAGAATATATGAATGGCTTAAATGATGATCCTGGTTGTCTACCCTTATTTAGCACATGATTTACTTTATTTATGCTGTAATCAAAACCCCCACTCAGAGCAATAATTGCACCGTCAAATGGGTCAATAGTGATGGCACCCCCATTCGCGAGAGGAATTTCAGCGAGTGCATATCCACCGGTTGTGGTTTGCATGACATAAATCACATCGCCCTGGGAAAGAACATCACTGGCATACTTAGGAGGAGGAGAATAGCCTTGCTCTCTGAATTGTTTTGCCCATTTTATAAATTGCCATGGTATCAAGCTTCTTTCGCCAGATTTGAAGATTATATTTACAGAATTATCGAAATTAATATTTGTTACAAGCGCAGGTTTTAGAACAGCGAGGTCACTAAGATTTTCTAATTCAAACCTTATGCTTTCGGGCCATTTACCAAATGGGAGATCAACATTTTGTGATGATATGTTCACAGATTTTATTGGGCCTCGATAACCCTGTCTTTGTGTGTATTCAAGTAATCCTCGCCTTAACGAATATGTTGCCGCACTTTGGGTTTTGGAATCTATCGTCGTTGTAACTTTATAGCCATCTCGTGTTGCGTTCCTGCCATATTTTTCAATCATTGCAGTTCTTACCATTTCAGCTATATAAGGGGCAGATACCTCTGTTGCATTCCCATGCAATTTTGAAACCATAATAGTAGAAATCGCTTCATCGTATTCTAATCTATTGATATATTTTAAATCGAGCATGCGAGATAAAACATAATCTCTCCTTATTTTCGCCAAGGTAGGGCTTCTTACCGGGTTATAGTTTGACGGTGCCGGAAGAACACCTGCGAGTGTCGCTGCTTCAGCTATAGATAGATTTGATATATTTTTTCCAAAAAATACCTGCGCGGCAGCAGCGACACCATATGATCTTTGCCCAAAAAACATTTTATTGACAAATAAAGTAATTATTTCTTCCTTCGAAAATTCATCTTCTATGTTGAAGGCAAGAAAAATCTCTAGTATTTTTCTAGTAAATATTCTTCTTCTGTTCAAGAAATAGTCTCTTGCTAATTGCTGAGTGAGCGTACTGCCACCACCACTTATTTTGCCTGTAGATATTAATTTTAATGCTGCTCTGATTATGCCCTGATAATCAATGCCAGAATGTTCAAAGAATCTTCTGTCCTCGGCTGCAATAAAAGAATGAATTAAGTGCTGTGGAAGCTCATCATAATTTATGATGATTCTTTTTCTTTCCCCTATTTCATCTATAAGCCTCCCATCTCGGGTATATATTTTTAGCGGTGTTTCAAGAGGTATCTCTCTTATTGTTTCTGCTTTTGGTAAGCTCGGCTGAACATAGTAATAGGCACTAAAAATGCCAGCAATAGCTATAATGACAAAGATCAATAGCATACTGCTCAAAAGAACAAGACTACGAAAAATTCTTCTCATATTTTTTTAATATAATTTTTATAAATCTCCTGTTTATATCTTAATATAAAAATACTTTTAATGAATTATTAGTGATTTAATAATTTGCTTATTTGAGTAAACAAATTACCTTGCTAGAATTGTTTTATTAAAATAATCGATATAATCATGATGTTATTAAATAATTACTTTCTTATTGGTCCAATGGGGGCTGGAAAAACAGCAGTAGGTAAGCAGCTTGCTAAACTGCTCGATATAGAATTTTATGACACGGATGAGGAGATTGAATCAAGGACAGGTGTTGATATTCCCTTCATTTTTGAAAAAGAGGGCGAATCTGGATTCCGAAAAAGAGAGAGTGAGATTTTATCGGAGCTAACTAAAAAAAATAATATTGTATTAGCAACTGGTGGCGGTGCGATCCAAAGTAAAGAAAATAGAAAGATTTTGATGTCAAAAGGGATAGTCATATATTTGAAAGCGGATATTCAAAAGCAGTTTGAAAGAACTCTCAGAGGAAAAGAGCGCCCTCTTTTGAACTCAGAAAATCCAAAATTAATTTTAGAAAATTTGATGAAAGTCCGTGAACCCTTTTATCAGAATAGCGCAGATATAACTATCATTACTGATGACAGAAAGATCAGCAGTGTTGCCAGAGAGATTATGAATAAAATAAACTAGATGTTAGTGACCAAATCACCTAAATAAAAATTAGAGATATTCAATTGAAAAATAAGAGTGTAATTAAAGTAAATTTATTTGATAGGTCATATCCTATTGAAATTAGCTCTTCTCTCATTGATGAGTTTAATTTTAGTGAATTGATATCGGGTAATGATTGCCTGATTGTGACAAATGAAATCGTTGCTCCAATTTATTTAGATGCACTCATAAATAATATTAAGACAAATAATATAGAAACCTTGATATTGGAAGACGGAGAGAGCACCAAAACTGAAAAAACATGGTCATATATTATAGGCAAGCTCGTAGATATGAGAGCGAATCGTGATACAACGATTTTAGCATTAGGTGGAGGCGTGATAGGAGATATCGCCGGGTTTGCGGCTGCTACTTATATGCGAGGGTTGCCTTTTATTCAGATACCGACTTCTCTCTTAGCACAAGTAGATTCATCAGTTGGTGGCAAAACAGGAATAAATCATGCAAAAGGCAAAAATCTAATTGGATCTTTCTATCAGCCAATTGCTGTTGTATCAGATATTGATGTACTAAAAACCCTTCCAGATAGAGAGTATAAATGTGGTCTCGCAGAAATTATAAAGTATGGGGCCATTTATGATTCAGACTTTTTTGTTTGGCTGGAAGGCAATATCTCGCTCTTACTTAAAAGAGACGATGATACGTTAATCTACGCAATATCGAGATCTTGCGAAATTAAAGCAGATATCGTCAGTCAAGACGAATTAGAAACGGGTAAAAGAGCAATATTGAACTTTGGTCATACTTTCGCACATGCAATAGAGAATCATATTGGATATGGAAATATTTTTCATGGTGAAGCGGTGGCAATTGGGATGATTATGGCCTCAAAAATCAGCTCAATCATGCAAGCAGATCAACAGAGGCTAATGAATCTTATAATAAAATCAGGCCTCCCTCATAAACTGGAAGGATTTGATAAGAATAAAATGCTTGAAATAATGCTATTGGATAAAAAAATTAAAAATAAAAAAATTCGTTTGGTTCTTCTAAGCGAGCTTGGCGAAGCTTACATTGAAGATAACATCCAAAATGATCATATCATGGATGCTTTTGAGAAATTTCATCAAGATTAAGGTTCTGAGATAGTGTTGGCTTTAGCATGTTATGCCGTGAATGAAGACATAAGTCGCGGAAGAGAAAAGACAGAATCAAAACCCAAATTTCGTGATGAGTTTCAGAGAGATCGAGACAGAATAATTCATTCAGCATCATTCAGAAGGCTGGTTTATAAAACACAGGTATTCGTGAATCACGAAGGTGACTTATACAGAACAAGGCTGACACACTCCCTTGAAGTGTCGCAGATAGCAAGAACCATTGCAGCATCTTTGGGACTGAATGAAACACTCGTTGAAAGTATTGCGTTAGCACATGATCTAGGTCACACACCATTTGGACATGCCGGGCAAGATGAATTAAATAATTGCATGAGTGAGTTTGGCGGGTTTGAACATAATCTTCAGTCACTAAGGATAGTGGACCATCTTGAAAAGAGATATGCAGAATTTAGAGGATTAAACTTAATGTTTGAAACTCGTGAAGGAATTCTTAAACATTGTTCAAAAAAAAATGCGAGGAAACTTGGCAAAATTGGCGAGAGGTTTTTGAATAGAAATCGACCAAGTTTAGAGGCCCAATTAGCAGATCTTGCTGATGCTATTTCCTATAATCACCATGATGTTGATGATGGCTATCGTGCAGGAATATTGTCATTCGATCAGCTCTCAGAGATTAACTTGTTTGGAAAATTTTTATTTAAAATAAAAAAAGAGTATCCACAAATATCAGACAATCAGGTCATGCATGAGACATTGAGGCGCATGGTGAGTTTTGTAATAGGAGATTTAATCGATAATTCAAAATATTTAATCGATGAGCACAATCCAAAAAATATAGATGATGTAAGGAATGCCGTCATTAATCTTATTCAACTGAGTGAGCAGACAGAAAAGGAACATAGCGAACTTAAATTATTTCTCAGGAGTTATTTATACAAGAATGAAGTTGTTGATGAGATGACAAAAAAAGCGAAGGTCATGATAAGAACACTATTTGATAGTTACATGTCTGGAGATGTTAAAATAAATGATAATCTTGATGTTGAAAAAGGAATGGATCCGACAAAAAAAGCGAGAAAAATAGCCGATTATATAGCTGGTATGACCGACCGTTTCGCTATTTCAGAATACAATCGTCTATCATGATAAGGTTTTTTAAGGCTAACTAGTATATTCATTGGAGTAACATCATGGCAAAAAAAATTGATAATAGAGAGAGACTTATATTTGCAATGGATGTTGCAGATTGCAATCAAGCCAAGCAATTGGTGGAGACATTGGATGATTCTATCGTTTTTTTTAAGCTAGGTCTTGAGCTAATGATGACAGATGGTTATTTCGATCTTATGGATTGGATGCTTAAGCGAGAAAAAAAGATTTTTGCTGATCTGAAATTCTTCGATATTCCAGCCACTGTGGGTGCCGCAGTGAATAGGCTTCAAAACAGAGGTGCAAGTTTCGTAACAGTCCATGGAAATCAGGCAATAATGGAGGCGGCAGCAAAAAATAAAGGAAAACATTTAAAAGTGCTCGCTGTTACCGCGCTAACAAGCCTTGATAGAGGTGATCTTGATGATATGGGTTTTGCGTGTGATATTGGCGATTTGGTTTTATCAAGAGCGAAACGGGCTCTTGAGGCGGGTTGTGATGGAGTTGTGTCGTCGGGTCTCGAGGTTCCTGAGCTAAGAAAAAATATTGATACACAATTATTGGTTGTCACTCCAGGAATTCGTCCAGTTGATAATAAAGAAAGCGAGGACCAAAAAAGAGTAGTAACCGTTGAAAAAGCTTTCAAAAATGGTGCAGATTATATTGTTGTTGGTCGCCCTATTCGAGATGCAGGTAATCCAAGAAATGCTGCTGAAGAAATACAATCATCAATCAGTGAATGCTTCTAGTTATTGTGACTATTTCAATTAAAAATGATTTGTTTTTGAGAGCCTTAAGAAGAGAGTCTGTAACTCACACGCCAATTTGGATAATGCGACAAGCAGGAAGGTATTTGCCTGAATACAGAGCACTGAGGAAAGAGGCGGGTAGTTTTATGAATTTGTGTTCTAATCCTGAGCTTGCTTGTGAAGTGACAATGCAACCATTAAGAAGATTTAATTTGGATGCCGCAATTTTATTTTCAGACATTCTAACAGTTCCCGACGCGATGGGTTTGGGCTTGTATTTTGAGGAGGGCGAAGGGCCAAAATTTAAATTTCCTGTAAACAATGAAAGAAGCATAAAAAAACTCTTTGTACCGGATGTTCAGGATGAGCTTTCTTATGTATTTTCTGCGGTCAGCCGAATTAAAAGAGAGTTACAATCATCCATACCACTGATTGGTTTTGCAGGAAGCCCATGGACAGTAGCTACCTATATGGTTGAGGGTGGATCTTCAAAAACCCACTCAAAAATTAAGAATTTATTATATAAAAATCCCAAATCCTTAAAATTACTATTGAATAAAGTTGCAACAGTAACTATTGATTACCTCAATGCACAAATAGAAGCAGGAGTTGATGTCATAATGTTATTTGATACTTGGGGAACAGTATTAGGCGATGAACACTATGTTGAATTTTCACTGGATTATATGCGAATGATTTCAGCTGCGCTGAATCTGAATAGCGACAGAAAAAAAATACCCGTAATTTTTTTTACTAAGGGTGCTGGGTCACTCCTAACTGAAATGTCACGAAATTCCTGTGATGCGCTTGGAGTTGATTGGACTATTTCATTGAGTAATGCAAGAGTTATTACAAATGACACAGTTGCATTGCAAGGCAACATGAACCCTAATATTTTGACATTGCCATCTGAGGAAATAATTAGCGAGGCCAAAAGAATTCTTCAAGATTATGGTTCTTCTAATGGGCATATCTTTAATCTTGGGCATGGCATAACACCTGATATTGACCCTGAAAAAGTAGCTGTTTTAGTTGATACTGTTCATAAGGAAAGCGAGATTTATCACCAGTAGCTAACTCTCTCGCAAAGCTCTCCTGAGGATTTTTCCTACATTTGTTTTAGGAAGCTCATCTCGATACTCGATTTCTTTTGGCACTTTGTACGCTGTTAGATTTTTTTTACAATGTTCATATATTTCAGCGTCAGAGAGCTCAGGGTTCTTTTTAACAACGAACAATTTAACTATTTCCCCAGAATCTGGTGACTTTTTGCCAATTGCAGCAACCTCAAGAACATCATCCATCTCGGCGACAACTCCCTCAATCTCATTTGGATACACATTGAATCCAGACACTAAAATCATATCTTTTTTTCTGTCCTCAATGAATATAAAGCCATTTTGATCCATTCTTCCCATATCGCCTGTTTTTAACCAGCCGTCAGACGATAAAACTTTTTTTGTTTCATCGGGCTTCTCCCAATAGCCCTTCATTACCTGAGGTCCTCTTATACATATTTCTCCCAGATCACCAATAGGTAAGTGAGTTCCATCATCATCACAAATCATTACTTCCGTTGAAGAGATTGGCAGGCCAATAGAACCAGTAAATTCCTTAAAGTTGATAGGATTTATTATTGCTGCTGGAGAAGTTTCAGTTAGTCCGTACGCCTGCAATATGGGCTGTCCAGTTATTTCTTCCCAATTTCTCGAGACTGCATTTTGCACAGCCATGCCACCACCTATTGTCCATCTGAGCGAGGAAAAATCTAATTTATCAAATCCTGTTGTATTCAATAAAGATGCGAACAATGTATTTACGCCAGTGATGTAAACAAAACTGTGTTTAGCAAGTTCTTTCACAAATGCTGGAAAATCTCTGGGATTGGTTATTAAGATATTTTCACCTCCGTCAAGCATCATCGCCAAACAATTACTTTGGAGTGAGAATATGTGATAAAGCGGCAGAGCAGTTATCGCAACTATGATATCCACATCCTCAAGAAGATCAGATCGCCAGGCTTTTGATTGATATAAGTTATAGAGCATATTTTTATGCGTAATCATTGCGCCTTTTGATAGGCCTGTGGTACCTCCTGTATATTGCAGGAAGGCAATATCTTCAATATCAATACTGATTTTTTCTAATTGTAAGTTTTTATTCTTGTTCAGAATTTCAGAGAAAGATGTTGAATCACTAAATTCATAGGGTGGCACTAATTTTTTTACATATTTAACGATAAAATTTACGATTTGCTTTTTTGGAAATGAGAGCATATCACCCATTTTCGTCAGAATAACTTTCTCTATAGATGTCTCCTGGATGACCTCAGAAAGAACATTCGCGAAGTTTTCTAGAATGATTATTGTTTTGGCTCGCGAGTCTAATAATTGATGTTTTAGTTCTCTCGGCGTATAGAGAGGGTTGACATTAACTACAACTAAACCAGCTTTTAATATCCCACATAAAGCAATCGGATATTGATTTATGTTAGGAAGCATTATTGCAACTCTGTCACCTTTCTTAAGGTTGAGTTCATATAACAAATAACAAGCAAATATATTTGAAAGTTCATCCAATTCACCAAAAGTAATTGAAGAGCCCATATTTGTATATGCTTTGCGAGATGCGTATTTTTTCATGCACGCATCCATCATATCTGTGAGTGAACTGTATGGTGGATCAGGGATCAATTCTGGGACACCTTTCGGGTACGAAGCAAGCCAGACTTTTTCCATTATTTCACTCCTTTTTATTTAACACTGATTTATCAAATACTTTTCTTAATCGTTTCCCACACGTTGTTCAATAGAATTGGTTGCGCTTTTTCATTTGGATGAATACCATCATCTTGCATCAGATTTTTATCGAGAGCCACATCTTTCATAAAAAAATCAATCAGTTCAATATCATATTTCACAGCAATATCCTGATACATCTTTTCAAATTCCATTGTATAGCGTGGACCATAATTAAGTGGTATCTTGATTCCTAATAAGATCACAGATATATTTTTTTCCTGACATTTTTGCACCATTTTTTCTAAATTATTTTGGATAAGGTGCACAGGAAAGCCTCTTAAGCCATCGTTACCACCCAGCTCGATTATCATAATTTGAGGGGCATATCTATCCAGTATACGCTCAATACGAGCAACGCCACCTTCAGTAGTTTCTCCGCTTATACTTGAATTGACAACTTGATGACTATACTTATTTGTTTTGAGCCTATCTTGTAGGAGTGCTGGCCATGATTGGTTAATCTCAATACCATATCCCGCACTCAAACTGTCACCGTAAATAATGATATTATCGGTCTGCCCAATGGCCACGAAAGAGTAAAATAAAAAAAAAGTATTAATAACGAGTTTTTTCATGAAAAATAATCAAAACAATGATGATCTTTTTAATTTAGTCAATGTTAACAAAACTGTCTTAAGTCCTGAAGGCAGCTTAACAATTTTATCTGATATTAGCTTGAGAATAAAAGAGGGCGAGAGTGTGGCGATCATTGGTACATCAGGAGCTGGTAAGTCAACGCTTCTGAGTTTGATGGCAGGATTGGACGTTCCTTCAGGTGGACAAATTAATTTTAAAGGCAATGATTTGGCTGTTCTGAATGAAGATCAAAGAGCCGAGATTAGAGCTAAGAATGTTGGCTTCGTATTTCAATCTTTTCACTTAATTCCATCATTAAATGCTCTTGAAAACGTCATGTTCCCAATGGAAATGAACAACGTAAGCGATTACAGAAATAAGGCTACTGAGATATTAACCAACATGAATATGAAAGATCGCTTAACACATTATCCAAACCAATTGTCTGGCGGAGAAAAACAGCGTGTTGCTATCGCAAGAGCTTTTGCCAGTAATCCCTCAGTTTTATTTGCCGATGAACCAACTGGAAATCTAGACTCAAAAACAGGTGAAAATATTATAAAAACGATGTTTTCATTGAATAAGCTTTCATCAACAACACTTATTTTAGTTACTCATGAGAAGAGATTGGCGAAGATGTGTGATAGAGAGATTTGCTTGGATGCCGGTAAATTATCCTCAAATTCAGAACATTAGACATGTCAATATTTAAATTTGCAGCAAAAGCATTCTTCAGACAGTCCAGATCTGGCGAAGTTCTTGTAATGATTGCGGCTATTTCAATGGCAGTCGCATCACTATCAGCTGTGGCTTTTCTTACTGAAAGAATAAGTCTATCAATTGAAAAACAAGCTAGTGAATTGCTTGCTGCGGATCTTCGTATTAGTTCTCCAGAGCCAATTCCAGAAGAATGGATTGATTTGGCAAAAGAACGAAAATTAGATTTTGCTTCATCACAATCTTTTCCTTCAGTCGTCTATTCGCAGGATGGAAATGCTCTTGCAAGAATTAAAGCTGTCAGTTCCATGTATCCATTAAGGGGAACTGTCAGAATATCAGATAATGAAATCAGTGATGAATACGAAGTAAAAAAAATACCCTCTCCATCGGAAGTATGGGTAGATCAGGCAATATTATATAGATTAAATGCTGAAATCGGCGATGAAATATCAATAGGCAATTCATACTTTGTAATTACGGCAATCCTGCGTTATCGACCCGATCAGTCTATTGGATTTGCGTCCTTGTCACCAACGGTACTGATGAATATATCAAGCATTCCTGAAACTGGACTCATAACTGAGGGAAGCAGAGTCAACTATTCTATGTTGGTTGCTGGCGAAAATGATGAAGTTCAGACATTTTCAGATTTAATGTCACTCAAAGTTAATGATTCAGCAAGAATCAGTAACCCTTCCGATAGCAGTGAGCGAACCAATCAAACAATTAATCGATCCAAACAGTTTTTATCCCTCACTGTAATAATCAGTGTTTTATTGAGTGGTATAGCGATTTCAATGTCCGCACGTCGTTTTGCAAAAAAAAGAATGGACATGATCGCATTGATGAAAAGTTTTGGAGCCACAAGACGATTCATACTGCAAACAATTATTATTCAGTTGACCATGATTGGATTGTCAGGTGTGATTTTGGGCTCGATCATTGGATTTCTAGTTGAGAATTTCGTTGCTAATCTCATAGCCGATCTATTCATTAGCAAACTTCCAAACCCAACTTTTCAAACACTATTTATTGGTCTATTGGCAGCATTTATTCTGTTGCCAGGTTTTGCTTTCTCTTCACTACTTCAGCTCAGTAACACTTCGGCAATAAAAGTATTAAGAAAAAATGCAATACCGGCTCCACCTTCAGAGCTATTTATTGCAGGAGGAGCTCTGCTTTCACTGTCAATATTGTTATATTATTTCGTCAGAGATATCGAACTTCTGGCTGTGATCATATTCGGGATGTTAATTATCTCACTTCTTTTGTTCTTTATCGGTCAGCTTCTAGCTCAAATATTAGGCAGTCTCCGTGGAGGGTTTGGAGCGTCATGGCGTTATGGTTTAGCGAATGTTTCAAGGCGCGGAAGAGATAGCGCAATTCAGATTGTTGCCTTTGGTCTTTCTCTAACAGCACTATTGCTGTTATCCCTCATAAGAACAGATTTATTGTCCGATTGGAAAAAGACACTTGGTGAAAATACCCCGAATTATTTCTTAATTAACATACAGTCATATCAAACCGAGGGCATAAGAGAGATATTAAAATCAAGTGATGGAATAAATCCCGAATTTGTTCCACTGATAAGAGCAAGGATGACTGAAATAAATGGTCAGTCAGTGCAGGACAGATCTTATCCAGATGAACGAGGAAGCTGGCTCGCCAATAGAGAGGCAAATTTATCTTGGTCTAAAAATGTAAACTCAAAAAATAAAGTTACTGATGGAATTTGGTGGGATACTGACTATAGCGGTCCTCCACTGGTATCCATTGAAAGGAGTGCAGCAGAAGATATGGGTGTGATAGTTGGTGATAATCTTACGTTTCTCATAGCGGGAGAAAATATTACTGCAGAAATTTCAAGCATTAGAGAAGTAGATTGGAACTCTTTCAGCCCAAATTTTTTCTTGGTTTTTTCCCCTAATTCGTTGGATGCATTCCCAAGCTCTTACATATCTAGCATGTACATTGATAAGAGTGAAAATCAAATATTAAAAGAGTTGCAGATAAATTTCCCAACTGTATCAGTTGTTGATCTTGATCCCATCTTACAGCAGGTTAGACAGGTTATAACTAAAGTAAGCATTGCGGTACAAACGGTCTTTATTTTTACCTTGGTTGCCGGAATAACCGTCCTTTTTTCCGCAGTGCATTCCACTATAGATGAAAGGAAATTTGAAAGTGCTCTTTTACGTGCTGTCGGTATGAAAAAGAGAAATGTGATTATTAGCTTATTATCAGAATTTTCAGCTATTGGTCTCTCAGCGGGCATATTAGCAGCATCAGGGGCATCAATTCTCGCGTGGCAGATCGCATCCAGATTCTTCGAGATTTCATATAGTTTCAATCCGTCTCTGTGGCTGGCGGGTATTGTCTGTGGCGTCAGTCTAGTATCGTTATTTGGTTATCTTGCATCAAGAGGCGCAATTAAATCAGCTCCTGTCAATGTTCTAAGAAATACTTAAATCCGATATAACTATTTTCAAACTAGAACATTAATTTTTTGATTATTTTGAAACGCCTTAATAGTGTCAGCAAGCTGCTTAATTGCATTTTGTCTTGCTTTAATGGTTCCCCAGGCAATATGAGGAGTCATAATCAGATTTAGTTTTTTGTATTCAAGAAGCGCATCACCATTTATTGGAGGCTCCACTGGAAGCACATCGATGGCTGCTCCAGCGATTATCCCAGTCTTAAGAGCAAATAGAAGAGCCTCTGAATCAATTAGACCACCTCTCGCAGTGTTGATAAGTATGGATGAAGATTTCATCAACTTCATTTCCTCAATACCAATTAAATTTTTTGTTTCATTTGTTAATGGACAATGAAGCGATACCACATCCGATTCTTCCAATAATCTATCAAATGACACATGTTCTTCTTCATTATTGAATGTTTTCTTTGTGCGTGTGTTGATAATCACGCTCATGCCAAATGCTTGTCCCATTTTTGCAACGTTTCTACCAAGTTCTCCATAGCCAACCACACCAAGTTTCATTGACGACAGTTCCTTAATGGGATATCGCAACAAACAAAAATGGTCTGATTTTTGCCAGTCACCATCGTCAACTAGCTGACTGTATGAACGCAAATTATGCGTTAGAGAGAGTAAAGTACCAAAAACATGCTCCACAACAGACTGGGTGCAATAAGCACGAATGTTGCAAACTCTTATATTTTTTTTCTTAGCATAATTAAGGTCAATATTGTCAGCTCCGGTGGCTGTTAATCCAATGAACTTTAATTTTTTCGCTCCTTCTAAATTTCTGGAGTCGAGTTTTACTTTATTGGTTAAAATGAACTCGGCATTCCGAATACGACCCTTTACTTCAGCTGGGGTGGTGGAACCATAAAACTCAATTTCTGGGAGGCAATCAATTAAGGGTGAAGGATCCAGTTCATCTGGACCTATTGTGTTGTAATCAAGGAAAACGGCAGCCATGGTATTCATTTTATCAAAATTCAATTGCAATGCTATGAACATCATTCCTGAGCAATTGTTTATTTAGATTGAGAGTTCCTATATGGTTTATAATTCAGATCTTAAAATTTAAATCAGAAGGAACAATAGTGGAAACGGTCCTACCAGATTATCATGGTTTTGCTGTCTTAGCGTTGACAGGAATTGCGCTCATTCTTTTTACTCGTGATAAGATTCCACTTGAAACCACTAGCTTTATTGTTTTGTTGTTACTGATAGGTGGCTTTCAAATATTCCCTTATGCCATTGATGGTGAATTATTTGGACGATTGGACTTCTTTGCAGGTTTTGGAAATGAAGCGCTAATAACTATTTGCTCGTTAATGATTATAGGTCAAGCAATAGAGAGAACAGGCGCACTGCAACCGCTCGCCTCATTGATCAGTAAAGCATGGATGAATTGGCCAGTTCTAGCGCTTCTCCTGACTATGATCACAGCCAGTGTCTTAAGTGCCTTCATGAACAATACACCAATTATTGTATTATTGATGCCCATATTGGTGGGCGTTTCTCTTCGCACAAAATTTCCAGTATCAAACGTCATGATGCCTATGGGTTTCGCTGCAATCATAGGAGGTATGTCCACAACAATTGGAACATCAACAAATTTACTTGTCGTTGGTTTGGCCAGAGACATTGGGATAAGAGATTTTTCCATGTTTGATTTCATGATGCCTGTTATGATCGTGGGTGGTGCAGGTATTTTATTTTTGTGGTTGATCGCACCACGAATGTTACCTGAGAGGACACCTCCATTATCAGATACATCCCCAAGAATATTTAACAGCCAACTCTTAATTAATGAAGATGGTTTTGCTTCAAACAAAGAGCTCTCTGAGATCATGAATGAGACCAGCGGTGAAATACGTATCGAAAAGATCCAGAGAAACGAAAATCTTGTCTTATCGCCTTTTCCTTCTTTGATTATACTTCCGGGAGACAGACTATTTTTGAAAGACACTTCTGAAAATCTCAAACATTTCGAGGAAACACTCGGCGCGACATTATACAGTCTTTCTGATCCAGACCATCCGGTTGATGAGGAAACACCTCTTAATGATGAGGGGCAACAGATAGCAGAAGTTGTGGTGACACGTGGATCACCACTTCATTATCAGAGTCTGGAAGGCGTTAATTTTGGCAATACATATGGACTGATGGCTTTAGCAATTCATCGGGCAAGATCTCCAAATTCAGAAATTACAGGAGACTTAAATACGGTCATGTTGCGCGCTGGTGATGTTCTTTTGGTGCAGGGAAGTCGAGAAGCGATTGAGTCGTTAAGAGACAGTGGTAAGATGCTCGTCCTTGATGGCGCGAAAGATCTGCCTCAGAAGCATAAATCAAAACGTGCTTTATTTATTCTCGGTTCAGTGATTCTTTCAGCGGCACTTGGCTTGATGCCTATTTCAGTGAGTGCCCTGCTGGGCGTTGGTTTTTTGCTCTTGACAGGCTGCATCTCCTGGACAGATGCAGCACAAGCTCTTTCTACAAAAATTATCATGATTATCGTTGCTAGCTTAGCATTAGGAAAAGCACTGGTAGCCACCGACATGGCAAGTTATTTAGCGTCATCATTTGCTCATGCTGCAGAAGGGCTGCCCATACCAATAATATTATGTATTTTTATGTTAATCATGTCGATCATGACAAACATAGTCTCAAATAATGCCGCCGCGGTGATTGGCACACCCATAGCGATAGGGATTGCGCAACAGCTCCAAGTTGATCCCGAACCTTTCATTTTGGCGGTCCTATTTGGAGCAAACATGAGTTATGCGACACCTTTTGGATATCAATCAAACTTACTTATATTGAGTGCCGGTGGTTATAAATTTGCAGATTTCATGAAAATTGGTATCCCATTAATATTCATAATGTGGGTTGGATTTTCTCTACTACTTCCTACGATGTATGGTTTATGGGGTTGACGAATTCATTTTCACAATACATACTCGCATTCATGAAAAGTGTTTTTATAAAAATTAATGGGGTTTGGTCATGGCACAACTTTAAGGAGTGGGTGTTAGGTTAGCGTGTAGATAATAAAAAAGAAAAACCCATCTCCTTTAAAAAAAAAGAAGGAGATGGGTTTTTTTTTACTTAAAAAAGGTAATCATGTCAATTACAGCACCATTTGATATTGTCGCAGATTTGGATACACCCGTTTCTGCTTTTTTGAAACTGCACGATCTTCAACCTAGGTTTTTGCTTGAGAGTGTTGAGAGTGGAGAGCGACTTGCTAGGTATTCGTTTCTTGGTTTTGGAGATGTGATAAAAATAAAATTGGATCACAAAGGGCTTCATATTGATTCAAAAATAAAGCCTGCTCCTAAAAATAAAAAGCAATATCTAACAACACTAAGAGAGATACTAGAGAGTTCACCAAAATTGCAGCCATCAATAAATGAAGTTCCATTTTCTGGTGGAATTGTCGGTGTGTCCGGTTACGATGTGGTTAGATTTTTTGAAAATATTCCAAAAAAAACAAAGTCACCTGAAAATCTTCCTCAGGCAGTTTTTGTGATACCCACGTCAGTATTGGTTTTTGATCATCTTACAAGAAGGTTAGCTTTGCTTCACTCTGGCTCTGAATCAGAGCGAATTAAATTGAGAAATAAGGTTTCTCATTTACTTAGAGGCGCTATTCCTAGCAATTTTGGTGAGGTTAAGTTGGATTTGCCGAAGCCATTAATGAGCGAAGAAGAATTTACTGATCGAGTTCGAGAATGTAAAAAGTGGATCGATTCTGGTGATATATATCAAATTGTTTTGTCTGTTGTATTTAGAGGTCGTTCAAACGTTCAGCCTTTCGAAGTTTATCGAGCTATGCGATTACTGAATCCCTCACCGTATATGTTTTATTTCAATTTTGATGACATTCAAGTGGCAGGATCATCACCTGAGGCATTAGTTAAGTTGAATGGCAATAAGGCTTCACTTCGTCCAATTGCTGGAACGAGGCCAAGAGGAAACTCACCAGAAGAAGACGATGAAATGGCATCTATCTTGCTTGCCGATCCAAAAGAATCTGCCGAACATGTTATGTTGGTTGACCTTGCTAGAAATGACTTGGGCAGAGTAGCTGAAAAAGGAACAATTAAAGTTGAACCCTATAGGTCAATAGAACGATACAGTCATGTGATGCATATCGTCAGCGGTGTAAAAGGAAAATTGAATAGAGGCAAGGATGCCTTTGACTTATTCTCGGCAAGTTTTCCAGCTGGAACTCTTGTTGGTGCACCCAAAATAAGGGCGATGGAAATCATAGAAGAGATGGAAATTGAAGGAAGAGGTTTATATGGTGGGACGGCAGGTTACTTCGATATAAACGGTGACATGGATCAAGCAATCACCATCAGAACAATAGTATTTCAGGGAGATTCCTATAGTTTCCAAGCTGGGGCAGGTATCGTTAAAGACAGTGATCCGAGCAGTGAATATGCTGAGGTATTCGCGAAGAGTGAAATTTTAAAGAAAGCTTTAAAAATGGCAGGCGAAAGATTATGAAAAAGAAACAACGAATCTTATTGATCGATAACTACGATTCCTTCACATACAATTTGGTGCAGGCATTTCAGGTTGAGAACGCAGAGGTCCTTGTGTATAGAAATGACGAAATTGATATTCAATCTATATCAGACATTAATCCAACGCACATTGTTATCTCACCTGGACCGGGAAATCCAAAAAATGCGGGTATATCAATTAAAGTTATTGAATCATTTTACCAAACTCATCCCATACTGGGTGTTTGCCTCGGTCACCAATGTTTAGTTGAATTTTTTGGAGGTAAAATTGTTCGTGCAGAAAAGTTAATGCACGGAAAAACATCTCAAATCGAACACGACAATCAGACTATTTTTAAAAATATGTCACTGCCATTCACAGCCGGAAGATATCATTCATTATCTGCAGATAAAAGTTCCATGCCTCATCAACTGCATGTATCAGCCAAAACAGAAGAAGGAGAAATAATGGGAGTTAGACATGAATTCTTTCCTATAGAGGGTGTTCAGTTTCATCCTGAAAGCATACTGACACCTGAGGGACCAAGGTTGGTCCATAATTTCTTGAGGTATGTAAAGTGAGCAAAAAATATTCGAATATGCTCAATCGCCTGCTTGATGGCAATTCTTTGTCAGAAGAAGAGTCTTATAAGTTAATGATTGCTATGGCCAATGAAACGATATCGCCGATACTTTCAGGTGCTCTTTTAGCTGGATTAAGAGCGAAAGGCGAAACAGCAGATGAAATCAGGGGTTTTGCAAATGCCATGCGTTTTCTTGCAATCCAGCCAGAAATTCCTCTTCATGAACCCATAGTTGATACTGTAGGAACAGGAGGGGACAGTTCGGGAAGTTTAAATCTTTCGACTGGGACAGGATTACTTGCAGCTGCCTGTGGGATCAAAATAGTTAAGCATGGCAATAGATCTGTTTCAAGTAAATGCGGAAGCGCAGACATGCTGGAGCATATTGGTATGAAATTTCCTCAAGATAAGAAATCTGCTTTGGAGGCACTCAACAAAATTGGATTCACTTTTCTATTTTCTCCTGCATTTCATCCAGCCATGAAGGCGATCATGCCAGTAAGGAATACATTAGCAGTTCGAACTGTATTCAATATGTTAGGCCCCCTGAGTAACCCGGCTGCTCCACCATTCCAACTAATCGGAGCTTTTAGTGAGCGTGCCGCAAAATTAATGGCAGAAACCCTCACAGGTATGCAAATAAAAAAGGCATTTGTAGTTCATGGCGCTGAAGGTTGGGATGAAGCTACGCCAATGGGTGAGTTTTTGATGTATGAGGTTACTCCAGGTAATATTAAGAAACACGTCCGTCATCCAAGTGATTTTGGATTGCCTGTGTGTCAAGCTGAACGTCTTTTAGGAGACGATGCGGACTATAACGCCAGAGAATTAGAACGCGTATTCACATGTCAGGATAAAGGCCCTCACCGTGATGCACTTGTCATGTGTGTATCACTCATAATGGAGCTGATAGGAAAAACTTCAAATCCTAAAGATGGAGTCAATATTGCAACAGAAGTCATTGACTCAGGAAAAGCTGAGAAATATCTGAATAACTTTAAGAGATTTTTTATTTGACCATGAAAAATTTTCTTAAAAGCATGTACCAATCCAGTAAAATCAGAGCAGATTCTCTCCCTGCTAGTATTCCTGATGACAAATTAAGCTCACCTGTATACAAATTTGAATTAAATACTTTTGACATCATTGCGGAAATAAAGAAAACTTCTCCAGCGGAAGGAAGACTTACCTCATCGGAATTAGACTGCTTAAAACAAGCACATGAATATATCCATGGCGGTGCAGCAGCGATATCAGTATTAACTGAACCGACAAAGTTTGATGGTCATATAAAGCATCTCAATGAGGTTGCGATTGGGACGAGAAAATCTTCAATTCCAATAATGCGGAAGGATTTTTTGGTCGATGTCAGGCAAATTATAGAGTCTCGTCAGTATGGCGCAAGCGGTGTTTTATTGATTTCTGATTTTCTCAACCGAAAAGAATTAAATAATTTACTGGATTGTGCTTTTGATCATTCCATGTTTGTCTTATTGGAATCATTTGGAAAAGAAGATCTAAAAAAATCATTATCGCTACTCCAAAATGCAAAGTATTCAAAAAGATTAGAAACACAACAATTATTGTTTGGAATTAATTCCAGAGATTTAAGGACACTCGATGTAAACTTACAAAGATTTTCATCGTTTGCAAGAGAAATACCAGAGAGCATTCTTAAGGTTGCCGAGAGCGGCATAAAAAGCAGAGAGAATATAATGCAAATTAGGAGTGATGGCTATGATCTCGCTTTAATTGGCTCGACATTCATGAGAACAGATCAGCCAAAAGTTATTCTACAAGATTTTTTAAAGATTGGGCGCAAGCAAAAATAATGGATACGTTTGTAAAAATTTGTGGTCTCAGTGAACGTGAGCATGTATTGGCTGCAATTGAGGCAGGTGCAGATGCACTCGGCTTTGTATTTGTTGATTCAGTAAGAAAAGTTTCAATTGATAAAGCGATAAATATCTCTCAAGACACGGATGGTCGCATTAAACGAGTTGCTGTCTTTTATAAACCGGAGCTTTCTGACTGGACTAAGGTGATAGAGGAGTTTAAACCAGATGTTGTTCAAACTGATTCCAGTGATTTTTCCTTTTTATCTGTGCCAGATGCTATCGAGAAATGGCCTGTATATCGTGAAAATCAAGAAAACATGGAATTTCCATCAGAAAAAATATTTCTTTATGAGGGCAAAACAAGCGGCAAGGGTGAACTTGTAGATTGGGACAAAGCAGCAAATTATTCAAAAAATAGGAAGATGATTTTAGCTGGAGGATTGAATCATCTGAACGTTTCAGAAGCCATCACTAAAGTTAGACCATTTGGGGTTGACGTCTCAAGCGCGGTAGAAGCATCGCCAGGTAAAAAAGATATCACCTTGATTGAGAAATTTATAAAAAATGCAAAAGAGTAGGTTATAAAAATGAAATTAAATATTGATGATCGACAAAAAGCGTTGCTATACAAAAAAACATTAGCAGGTGAATTTCCGGATGAAATGGGAAGATTTGGGCCATTTGGTGGCAGATACATTCCGGAGACACTAGTACCTGCCTTTTCGAGACTAGAAGAAGGTATGAAACAATATCTTGACGATAAAAACTTCATGGAAGATTGGTATAAAGAACTAAATCATTGGGTAGGCAGACCAACAGCATTGACGTTTGCGCCTCAATTAAGCCAATCATGGGGTGCTAATGTTTGGTTAAAGAGAGAGGATATGGCGCACACTGGTGCACATAAGATCAATAATGCCATCGGTCAGGCTATGTTAGCAAAAAAACTTGGTGCAAAAAGAGTGATTGCTGAAACGGGCGCCGGTCAACATGGTGTCGCATCCGCTGCGGCATGCGCCAGAGTCGGACTTCCCTGTTGCGTATATATGGGAGCCGTAGATATTGAAAGACAGGCTCCAAACGTCGATCGTATGAGACAATTAGGTGCTGAGGTGGTTTCTGTTGAATCTGGAGACAGGACACTAAGAGCGGCAATTGATGAGGCAATGCGAGAATGGGTTTCCGATCCAATGGATACTTATTACATAATTGGTTCTGCGGTTGGCCCCCATCCTTATCCATTTTTGGTGAGAGAGTTTCAATCTGTCATCGGTATTGAATCAAAGAAACAGATGTTAGAGCAAGCAGGACGTCTCCCAGATGCTGTTTTTGCCTGTGTAGGCGGAGGATCTAATGCCATTGGTATGTTTTATCCATTTATACAAGAAGAAGATGTTGAGTTAATAGGGGTTGAAGCAGGTGGACTTGGATCTGGCTTAGGTCAGAATGCCGCAAGTCTTGCTACAGGCACGCCCGGTGTCTTGCAGGGCGCCTTTACAATTATTTTACAAAACAGGGATGGTCAGGTTCAGGAAACACATTCAATTTCTGCTGGTCTTGATTATTCTGGTGTAGGACCTGAACACGCCTTGTTGCAGTTTATTGAGAGAATTCAATACGTCAGTGCTCAAGATAAGGAAGCACTTGATGCATTATCTGAGCTTTGCCAAACAGAAGGTATACTCACTGCACTCGAGACAGCACATGCATTCGCCGCCGCAAAAAAATGGGCTGACAAAAATCCAAACAAAAATATATTAATAGGCAATTCTGGAAGAGGCGATAAAGACATGTCCACTCTCTCGAAATATATATAAGGAGATTTTCAATGACCAGTCATGCTGATATAACGAAAAGCTTAGAGTATGCCAAAAGTAAATCAGGTGTGGCACTGATTCCCTTTTTTACAGCCGGCTATCCGTCTATGAATCAATTTAAGTCTGATCTAATTAAAATAAGCAGTATCGGAGACGTTGTTGAAGTCGGCATTCCATTCTCTGATCCCATGTCAGATGGAATGACTATTCAGAGATCAAGCCATGAGGCACTACAGAATGGAGTATCACTATCGTGGATATTTGATGAAATTGACACCGTCAAATCACAATTAAAAGCGCCCATTGTATTTATGTCTTACCTAAATCCTCTAATGGCTTTCGGATATGATAAGTTGGTACGCAGAGCCAAAGATGTAGGTGTTTGTGGTTTTATTGTTCCAGATCTCCCATTGGAGGAAAGTGATGAATTAAGATATGAGCTCGATAAAGAAGATTTAGGTTTGATTCAACTTATATCACCCACAACACCAGAGGGAAGAATGGCTACCCTGAGTGAAGCCTCAAAAGGTTTTATTTATGCTGTAACAATGACCGGAATAACCGGAAGTGACAGAGGCTTGGCAAAAAATTTGACTTCTTATTTAAGCAAAATATCAGAGATGAGTGACTTGCCAGTATGCGCAGGATTTGGAGTACGATCCGCGAGGGATGTTTCTTTGATTGGTCAGTATGCAGATGGTGCAATTGTGGGCTCAGCACTAGTTGAGACAATGGAAAAAAAACAAGATATCATTCAATTTTTAAAAGATTTACGTCAATTTTAAATTTATGAATACATTGTTTTTGAAAATGCTTGGCAAAGCACTATTTGTTTTGACATCTTTTCTCTTCTTTTGTGCATTCTTACTCATAACATCAAGCAAGATCTTTGACTTGCGTCCATTTATTTCATGGACTTCCAAAACATTCACAGAGTATGAAATGATTATTCGAGAAAAAGTAAGTATTAATTTTTTCCCACGCCTAGAATTCAATGCAAAAAATCTTTTCATCAAAGAGACTGACGGAATTGATAGTGAAGGCTTTATAAAAATTGACCACCTTAAAATTCAAATAAACAGCAAAAAATTAATCACACAACAATCAGTTTCAATAGCGATTTTAATCGATGGTTTTGACATCGACAGCAAATTTAACGATATCAATTCAACTAATATAGATATGCTTCTCTCAACACATTTTGACTTAGAAGGGCGCATTTATGGAAACCTAGATATAGAGTCATCAGCAGATTCCTGGTCGGCATTAAATGAAAACATAAATGGAAAATTGGAATTCTCCATAGATAGTGCTTTATGGAAAGATAATGATATTTTTCACAAGCTCCGATCTGCAAGGGCAATCTACAAACGCGATGAAGAACCTGAATACAGTGATAAGAGCATTAAGCAAGAATTCAGTGTTCAGATAACAGGTAAAATCATTGATGGTATCTTTATCGATGATGATTTTAAAATGAATATGCTCTACTCAAATATAACTGGTAGTGGGAGCATAAATTTTAATTCGATGTCTGTAGATTATCGTATTCAGGCTACTTTTGATGATAAGTTAAAATCTTTATTGAAAATGACAGATGAAGAATTTTTAGATTTTAGTAATGAGCCTCTACCTATTCGTGTAAGGAATCAAGACGGGAAATTGGAGTTACGGCCTGACATTGAAAATATTTTTCGCATTGACGTTGAAGATACCTTGCTTAAGCAAGAAGAGCGATTAAGAGAATCAATCAGAAAAAACTTAATTTATCAGTAACTGGAATTTATTTTTTCATGACCACTAAAATAAGAAGCAAATTTAATTTTTCAGAATTGGTATTGAATTGGTTTGATGAATCCGGACGAAAGGATCTGCCTTGGCAAATAAATCCCTCTCCCTATCGCGTCTGGATATCAGAAATTATGTTACAACAAACTCAGGTTAATACTGCCACACCATATTATTTGCGTTTCATGGATTCTTTTCCCGATATTTATTCACTTTCATCTGCTTCGACCGACAGAGTCATGCATCATTGGTCAGGTCTGGGTTATTATGCACGAGCAAGAAACTTGCATAAAACAAGCAAAATTGTACAAGAAGAATACAACGGTATGATTCCCTTGGATTTTGATAGATTAGTTGAATTGCCTGGTATTGGAAAATCCACAGCAGGCGCAATTCTTTCACTTTCTGATAACCAAAGACACCCAATTCTTGATGGAAATGTCAAAAGAGTGTTGGCACGCTTCCATGCCATTGAGGGTTGGCCTGGAATAAAAAAGATTGAAAATAAGCTTTGGCATTTTGCTGAGCAACATTTGCCGAAAAAAAGAATGGCAGATTATACCCAAGCAATGATGGACCTGGGTGCCACAATTTGTAATCGATCAAAACCCAATTGTATGGATTGCCCGCTCAAAAAAAAATGTGTGGCTAAACATATGAATCAACAAGATCAATTTCCAACACGAAAACCAGCTAAAGTCAAACCTCATCATCGATTGAATCTTATTTTATTGAGGAAAAAAAATAAAATTTTACTCGAAAAAAGACCTGATTATGGTATCTGGGGCGGATTGTCCAGTCTACCTGAACTGAAAAATAATTCACCGATTGATGGATGGATCAAAAATAGACTGGAGATAGCACCAGAAACAATATCTGAAATGAACCCAGTGCGCCATGCATTTAGCCATTACACAATGGATATTTGTCCAGTAGAGGTGCGTATCGACAGCTCTTCATGTAAATTAGATCTTAATGAAAATGAATTCTGGTATGAGTTAAATCATCCAGAGGAGGTGGGCATGGCTTCACCAGTCAAAAAATTATTAGAACAAGTTAGATGAGGTTATAAATGTCTCGAAAAGTGAATTGCTGTTTATTAAAGAGAGAAGCAGAGGGTCTTGATTACGCTCCTTATCCTGGTGATTTAGGTCAACGAATTTATCAAGAGGTCAGTAAAGAAGCATGGGCTCAATGGCTGGGTCATCAGACTATTCTCATCAATGAATATCGATTAACACCGATTGAACCAGAAGCTAGAAAATTTCTTGAAAAAGAGATGGAAAAATATTTCTTCGGTGAGGGCTCTTCTGTGCCACAAGAATACGTGCCATCTGATGATTAATTAATCAATTGGCAGTGCAGTTGTTTTTTGTACTGTACGAATTGCGAAACTCGAATTTACTCTGGATACTCCCGGAAGCTGCGTTAGCGACTCATTATGCAATCTTTCAAAATCGGCCATATTGGCTACAACAAGGTGCAACAAATAATCAAATTCACCTGTCATTAGGTAGCATTCAAGAATTTCAGGTATTTTTTTAACAGCCTCTTCGAAAGCCAATAGCTCACTTTTTTCCTCACGCTTTAGAACAACGTGTACGAAAACAGTGTCCGTCAGCCCTGCCTTTTTTTGATCTAACAGTGCCACATATTTATCAATGAAGCCCCTTTCTTCAAGAGATTTCACTCTTCTGAGACAGGCCGATTCAGACAAATTAACAGCATCTGAAAGCTCAACATTACTCATTCGGCCGTTAGTTTGTAGTATTGAAAGCAGTCTTTTATCAAAATGATCCATAAAATCACAATTTAATTCTAAAAATAATATATATAAAGACAGATAATACTAATATTATATAAAATAATATATTATTCAGCAATAAAATTGCATGATATCGAGGTTATATTGCAAATTAATCTAAATTAAATTTCTAGGAGATTTCAATGAAGGTTGGTGTTCCAAAGGAAATAAAGATACTTGAATATAGAGTTGGAATGGTTCCCTCCGGTGTGAAAGAGCTTGTTGATGAAGGGCATGAGGTGTTTGTTGAAACCAATGCCGGGATGGGTATTGGGATGACAAATCAAGATTACATTGATGCAGGCGCTTCGATTCTATCAACACCTAAAGAGGTATTCGATATCTCTGAGCTTATCATTAAGGTAAAAGAACCACAGCTAGACGAATGCAAGATGTTAAAATCTGGTCAAGTACTCTTCACATACTTACATCTAGCCGCTGATCCAGAACAGGCAGCAGCACTTGTAAAATCTGGTGTTACAGCCATTGCCTACGAAACGGTTACTGCAGACAATGGCTCACTTCCTCTATTAACACCAATGAGTGCTGTTGCAGGAAGACTGTCAATTCAGGCAGGTGCCTATGCATTACAAAAAGCAAATGGCGGCAGAGGAGTTCTTCTTGGAGGGGTTCCTGGAGTAAAACCTGGACAGGTATTAATAATTGGCGGAGGCGTATCGGGAGCTCATTCGGCTGAGATGGCTATTGGACTTGGGGCACAAGTAACTATTCTGGATCTATCTGCTGACAGACTTAAAGAGTTGAGCAATAGATTTGGCGATAAAGTGATAACACGAGTTTCATCAAAAGAATTAATCAACGAATTAGTAGTCGAGTCAGACTTAGTTATAGGGGCGGTGCTTGTTACTGGAGCTGCGGCTCCTAAACTGGTGACAAAAGAACAGGTAGAACAAATGCGTTCTGGCTCTGTAATGGTGGACATTTCAATAGATCAAGGTGGCTGTTTCGAGACCAGCAAACCAACGACACATGCTGAGCCAACTTATGTTGTTGACGATGTTGTTCACTATTGTGTAACAAACATGCCAGGCGCGGTTCCAAGAACATCAACATTCGCCCTTACAAATGAAACATTACCTTTCATAAAATCACTGGCAAATAGTGGCTGGCGAAGTGCTCTAAAAAATGATGAACATCTTAAAAATGGACTCAATGTTCACGAAGGATCGATAAATTTTGAAGCCGTTGCCAAAGAGCTTGGCTATCCATACAATTCGGCAGATAAGATAATTTAATAAGATATCGCTATCTAATCTATTAAGACACATTGTCTTTGTGCTTTTCAGATATGGACTGTAGAATACAACATCATGGCCAGGTAGCTCAGTTGGTAGAGCAGCGGACTGAAAATCCGCGTGTCGGCAGTTCGATTCTGCCCCTGGCCACCATATAAATAAAGGGTTTCAGCTTTATCGTTTTTTCCCTTTTTTTTATATGTGGACAACAAGTCTTAACAAAGAGGTAATTCTTCTACTACCTCCTATTAATTCATGCTTTATCTTCGGAGTCTATTCTAGAATTTAAAAGAAACAATCAAAATTTAGTAAGCTTCCTATTCGCACATAATATTTGTATTTCTGCTCGTGACATAACTTTGTAATCTTTTATATATTTCTTTTCACCAATTTTTTCTGCATTTAACAGTGCATT
>TARA_B100001057_G_scaffold453970_1_pt1 | contig 38326 bp, 50 predicted proteins | sample TARA_B100001057 | Tara Oceans TARA_B100001057 (sample SAMEA2621839) | marine metagenome | biome: marine biome (ENVO:00000447); feature: surface water layer (ENVO:00002042); material: "saline water (ENVO:00002010), including plankton (ENVO:xxxxxxxx)" | depth 5 m | reverse complement strand
TTTTAATTTCTTTATGTGCAGATTCAGCCATTCCTAAATTAAACAGTGCGTTTGTTTTAGAACCTTTTACTTTTTCTTCGGGTTTAGTTAGAGAACGTTCAGTCTTTTTTTTTGAAAGAACTTTGTTTAGTTCTTCTGCAAGTCCGGACTTATAATCCGTCGATTCTTTTTTATCTTTTTTCTCTTCTTTGTCTTTGACTGCTTTCTTCATTGGCTCTTTTTTATCGCCATCTTTGTCCATGTCTAAAAAGTCTGGTTTCGCTTTTGCTTCAGTTTGAACTTGCTCGAACTTTTGTTCGTAATCCATATGATGATATACACTGCTTAGGTAATCGCCTGCTTTTGTAATTTTAGATTGTACCCAACCTTCTAAACCATCTTGTTCTGAAACACCTTTAAGCATCTCATGTAATTTGATTGCATACTTTCCAATTTTGTACAATTCAGCACGAGCCATTTGTACTTCATGATCGGCTTCTGCCTTATAAGCCAAATCTGCTAAACCTTCGTTTTTAAGTTCTTTCTCTTTCATAACAGTATTTACCTCTTTTGTATGTTTCCGCCAAATAGACTTGCACCCTTCATATCAAGTGCATTTACGGCTGTTCCTTTAGGAGTTTTCTTTTGGTCTGCTTTAGGAACACCTTTGCCATCTTTTTTAACTTTAGCATAAGCAGTTATAGGATTAGCCACAGTTGCTATTGAACCTGCACTAGTGGCACCTGGTGTTGCCGCTTCAGCCATTTCGTTATCATCAAATATGCCTAATTCATCTAATTCGTCTTGTATAAATTGTACTGGATCACCATCTCTTGCTTTTTGTGTGCCGTATGGCATATCTTGTTGATAGTGTGTAAATAAATCCATGTATAAATCAGTGTTGTAAATATCATTTACATCACCTGTTGATTTCATTTTTGCAGTTGCTTCTGGATGTTTTTTAAGTATGTTATTAACTTCATCGTTAAAAGGATCTTCCTCCATGCTTTGTGTTTGCATTTGTGGTTGTGCTTGAGGTTGTCCTGCTTGTGGTTGTGCTTGAGGTTGTCCCGCTTGTGGTTGTGCCGCCTGCTTTTTAGCACCTGCTTCTGCTTGTTTTACAAGCATCATAAATTTGTTTCTAAGTGTAGTATCTGCTAATATAGTAGATAGTTGCTTGGCAAATGGAGCAATCTGTTTGGATAAGTTTCCTGTTAATGCACCACCTGAAGCAAGTTTATCTAAGCCTTTTGCCATCATACCACCAGTACCTTTTGCACCCATCTTCTGTGCGGCCATCTTAGCGCCTTGTCCTACTTTGTTTACAGTTTTTTTGACTGCACCTGCGGCCTGTTGAGCCATAGTAGGTTTTGGTGCTAAAGGGTTTTCCTTTACTGATGTTAATTCTCTTAGTCTCATACTACTATTTACCTTTTTTTGCCTTGCCTCTACGCATATTTAACTGCCACTGGGCCATGCGCCTCTTCTCTCCTGAACTAGATTTAGCAATTTTACTCAGTTGGCTTATGGAAGCCTTTTTTGGTATTCCAACTCTCTTGCTAAGGCCTTTCCGTCCAGGCTTCTTGCCATCCGCAAAGTTTTCGCTCATGATGTCTTCCAAGTATGTATCTACCATTTTTACCAAAGCATACTCGTGATCTAGCAGGCGTAGTGCATCGTATCTATGATGTCCGTTACAAATACGTCCTTTGCGGTCAACAACGATCGGTTTATATTCATCCAATTGAACATTACGATATTGTTTCGCTAGTTTACTAAAGGACCTATCCTTTTGTACTGGTGTAATGAGAGCGATCTTCATTTTACCAAGTTTACCGTCCACGTCTTTGGAATGTATTTGTGGCGGCGGATTGCCTTTAGTGGGTTCTGGGTCAAAGTTGTGGTCTTGATAACCACTTACATCACCAACCTTGTAACCTAATCTTTTAAGGTTGGATACCATATGTTTCTTTTCTTTTTCACCTCCGAAGAAGTTTAACATAATATCTTGGTCACCCATATTAGCATCATCTGGATTAGTTGTTGCTATATTGGCCATGTTACGTCCTAACTTCATAAAGTCGTAATCAGTAGCATCTGAATCTACTGAAACACTATTTTTTGGAAGTGGAATTAAGTCGCCTTCAGTTGCTGGTTTTTCAAAGTATTGTTTAAGACTACTTGCAGTTCTTTCGAACTTATGGTCTTTATGTTTGAATCCCACGCCACCTGCGCCTTCCCATTTTTTCACGTTTTGTCCAAAGTCATCAATTAAGATATTTGGAGTTCCATCTTTTTGTTTTGCGTATGCTTGTTTGTTTGCAGTAATGATAACTTTCTTAGGTGGAAATGCCTTTAAGTATTTCTCTACCCAAGCACGTTTATCTGGTTCTGCTCTCGGATCATCTGCTAATGGAGCCGATAAAATATTATATTCACCTTTAATGTTTTTAATGATTCCTAATAATTTATCTGCGTTCTTAGTAGGTTTTAAGTTCAGCCAAAAGTCTTCGGTATCTCTTACTTTTTGTAGACCTTTTTCTACATTTTTAATTTGAAACCACTTTTTAACTTTCATAAGTTTAGTCCATGCACCAAAGAAATCAACAAGCACACCATCCATATCTACAAATATTTCTGATGAACTTGATAACTCCTTTGCTTTAATTTCGTCTATCTTACTTTCTGCTAAACCTAAATTAAATAATGTGTTTGGACTAGAATTTTTTCTTGCCTTTTTATTAAGTTCTGGAGGTCGTCCGTCTTTGTCTACTTTAAAGCCAAACTTCCCTGCTTCTATTGGTATTTGATTCACGCCAACATCAGGAGTAGTGTTTACACCTTTTACAATTCTTCCACCATGCTCATAAAGTTCACGTAATTTCATTTTATTTTATCTTTTCACAAGTTTTTGCGTTTGCGGTAAGTTCTTCACCTTTTTTATGTAACCATACATAAGAATAAACTATTTGTCCATCCTCTGCAACAGTACATTTTTTGCCTAATTTAACACTTGGTGGTACAATATGTCCACTGCAAGATGCTAACATTAATCCTGTAATTAGTATTGCTAATATTTTCATTTCTTCCTTCCTCTAAAACCTTTAGGCATATTCATACCTGTCATTTTAGGAAGTCCAAACCAAAGTTTGAACCATTCTTGATCCCCTGGCTTAAGACCAAGTTCTCTTTCTTTCTGCTTCAGTGCAGTTGCAGTATGACTAATGTTGATATCTTCAGAAGTAACAGGATGTTGTCCTGTATATTCTGGAATACCTGCTAGTTTTTTTAAGTCTGCAATATCCATTTAAATACTTTCTTGTGCAGTTGTAAATTTAAAATTTAAATTTTTAAATAAATTAACAGTTGTCTTTGCACTTCTTAATGCTTTTTGCATAAGTTCTTGTTCGTCTTCTGATCTGCCATCATAAAAACGTAAAAATTTATTTGCTTCTTGTGGTGTAACATATACTTTACCGCCTACTTTGATTTCATTGTCGTCTGCATTCCAACTTAAAGGAAAAGGTTGATTATCTTTTCTACTTGCTATGTTATTAAGTACATCTAGTTTAGGCTTCTGTTGTTTTACTACTAGTTCTTCTAAGTTTTCTTCTGTGCTACCTAATATAGTTGATAAATTATCAAACATTTTTTTGGCATATGGTTGTGCAGATTTTGTAACGCCTTTATTAAACGCATCAAAGTCTTTGGCTATTACTGCCTGTCTTAATTTACTTGCACTCATGCCTGAGGCATCTTCGGCATCAGGATTACGTGATAACCTTTCAAATTTTATTTCTTCAAATTCAAAAAAACCATGTGCAGATTTTTGTCCATTATATTTTTCTAATAGATTACCTAACTTATCTTCACCTTCAAAAAAAGTTACACCTCTATATCCTCTAGCATATAACTCACTAGCGGCAAACATAATATTTTTTGCAAGTTCTATTTTAATATCTGGAAAACTTTTTCTTGCCCAATCTAATTTTTCATTTGGGTTAAGTGGATCTGTAGGAAGTTTTGCTGGACGGTCTGTTAAGAATAAAATAGCATCACCAGGTCCTTGTCTTACTGCTTCAACAAGAAGTCCGTGTCCTGTTGTTGCAGGATTAAGTCTTCCTAATGCAAAACTGACAGTTTTATTAGGTGATGTTATCTCTCTTAAAAGCATTTAGTATTCGCCTTTTTTTACTTCTTCTAACTCTTCGTTATATATTTCTTGTATTAGAGCATCTTTATCTTCTTTTGTCAAGAGTTCTGTTGGGGATTGGATAAGATCATATTTTTTACAATAATGATGTATTGCTTTTTCTACCATTTCAGCAACACCAGTAAAATTGTGATCGCCTTTATCATAACTATCTTTTAATTGTGCCATACAAGGATAGTATAATTTTCTGTAGAACATAGGATCATCACGCATATGACATTTTAAGTCATCAACTATGTCATATCCTATATCATTTTTTTTATCTAAATCGATATCGGTAAATTCTTTTAGTTTCATATTACCACTTCCTGCAAGACCAATATCTTGCTTTTGTTCTTGGGCCTGGATTATCGCAATTATGTCTTGCACGGAAACTTCTTCTACGTGCTGGATTAGACTTTTTAATTTTCATATTAGGATCACCAAAGTTTACTTTTTTAACGTTCTTTGTTTTTGGATCTTTGACATAAACTTTAAACTTTTTGACATCGCCACGCATTGGCTTGCCTAGTTTTACTTTACGTCCTTGATATTCTGCTTCATCAACGACATCATCTTCATTGAACCATAATACGCCATATGTTTCAAAGAAGTCATCACCTTCATATGTTTCTTCTTTGTAGATTGACTCTGAAAGATATTCTTTAAAATTTTTCATAGCGATATTCCCCTTATATAGAGTATTTATCACTGTATAGAAGTTAGACTGATATTTCTATGTCGAAGTTATCGTACCCTAGATCGAAGAATTTGTTGGCAATATGCTCTGCTAGTTGATTGGATTCTGCTTCATCCATAGCAAAATGGGTATCAATAGTTAATACAGTCTTGCCACCTGTGGTGTCGTATGCTGAATATGTAGTTTCATCTTCATTAAGCGGTAAATTAGCACCATTAAGCACTGATTCTACTGCTATATCATCTAACTCTTCTTGTTTGTTGAATACAATATTAATAAAATGGCTCATAATAGTTCCTAATGGTTCAATAAAACACTGCCTACACTACCAGATGTGTACACTAACTTGGCTCTAATGTATGTATAGTTGCCTGTAAAGTTAGCATAGACGCTCTTTGTAGCACTTGTTTCAGTAAATGTGTGTACAGTGAACCAGTCGCTGTCAGTTGGCGTTGTAGCAAGTGTACCTTGTATAGTAATACTACCTACAAAGTCAGTGTACGTTGCTTGTACAGTATGTACACCGTCTGCTCTACCATAATATCCATCACCTTTGAAGTTAGATCCAGTAACAGTTTGCACCGTACTATCACCTGGGTGTGTATTTGCTGATAAGATTGTTTCACTATTGCTTTGCATAGTATTATTTATCTTAATCTATGCTTCTACAAGTTTAGTTTCTTTGACCTGCAAGTCGATCTTGTCATCTGTAATGTTAATATGTAGTACACCACCATTTTTAAGAGCACCAAACAATACCATTTTACTTAGATCTGTTTTGATCTCCTTATCAATTACACGTTGTAGTGGTCTTGCACCCATTTTAGCATCGAAGCCTTTTTCTACCAAGTAATCTATTGCAGTATCATCTATGGTTACTTTGATATCTTTATCAACAAGCATATTTTTAAGTTCTAATAGGAACTTGCCTACAATCTTAATCATTACATTCTTGTCAAGTTTGCCAAATGCTATTACACCATCAAGTCTATTTCTAAACTCTGGTGCAAAATAACGTTTTAGTTCAGTATCTTCGTAATCCATATCTGAATCTTGATTGAAGCCGATCGCATTTTTCTCAGCCTGCTCCGCACCTAAGTTTGTAGTTAGGATTAGAACCGAGTTTCTTGCGTCGGCTTCTTTACCGTTGCTTCCAGTAATCTTTCCATTGTCCATTATTTGCAATAATATTTGTGATACATCAGGGTGTGCTTTTTCAACTTCATCTAAAAGCAAGACACAGTTTGGATTTTCTTGTAATTTAGTAATTAATAATCCTGCATTTTCTTCATAACCTACATACCCTGGAGGTGATCCAATAAGTTTTGCGACTGCGTGTTTTTCTTGATACTCTGACATATCGAATCTTACAAGTTTAACAGATAGTTCTTCTGCTAGACGTTTTGCAGTTTCAGTTTTTCCTACACCAGTTGGACCCATAAACACAAACGACCCAATTGGTTTGTTATCTACTTTAAGTCCTGCTTGGGCAACAAGTATTTTTTCTACAATTTCATCTATTGCTTTCTCTTGTCCAAACACAACCTTTTTAAGATTGCTGTCTAAGTTAGCAAGATTGCTTGTTTCTTTTTGTTGTACTTGTTCCGCAGGTAATTTAACTGCTTTTGCTAATTCAAATTGTACTTGTTCAGTATCTACAATTTTATGTCCTTCAATCTTTTTAAGTTTGAACCTTGCACAGGCTAGATCTATCAAATCGATAGCCTTGTCTGGAAGTTTCTTATCTGCTTGGTACTTAACTGATAGTTTGATAGCACTCTTCAATGCTTCATCAGTAATTTGTGTAGCATGATAGTCTTCGTAATACTTTCTAATACCTTTAAGTATATCTAGTGTAACTTCATTAGTAGGTTCATCAACCGTTACACGTTGGAATCTTCTCATCAATGCTCTGTCTTTTTCAAAATACTTTCTATATTCTTCCCAAGTAGTTGAGGCAATGACTTTAATATCACCTTTTCCTAATGCAGGCTTTAGCATATTAGCAAGATCAGTTGAACTATTTTGTCCACCTGCACCTGCACCACTAATCATATGTGCTTCATCTATGAATACAATAGTTTTACCTTGCTTCTTAATACCTGCCATAACAAGTTTAAATCTTTCTTCAAAGTCTCCACGGTATTTAGATCCAGCCAACATAGCACTTATATCTAAATTATAAACTTTGTACTCTTGCAGAAACTCTGGAACTGCTTTATTAACAATATTAAATGCAAGTCCTTCAGCAATAGCAGTTTTACCCACACCTGGGTCACCTACTAGTAATACATTACTCTTTTGTCTACGTCCTAATGCTAATGCTATCGATTCTAATTCTTCATTACGTCCGATTACAGGATCAATTTTACTATCTGTAACCTCTTTGTTAAGATCGGAAGTATATTCTCGTAAGGCTCTTAATGCAACACCTCTTAGTTCTTCGTCTTCGTATTGTGCATCAACTTCACTGCTGATATACTCAGCGAATTTTTCCTTTTCAACTCCTGATTTAGTAATATGATAATATGCCCATGCCTTTTTCTCATTCATAACACTTATGAATACATCAGTAATTTCAATTAAATGTCTACCACTAAACAATACTTGAGTAAATGCTCTGTTTAAAACTCTTTCTACAGTTGCAGTCTTTTTAGGTTTAAATTTAGCGGCATTTGTTTTCAAATCTTCACAGTCAGGACCTTTTAGATATGCTTCTAGGCCTGCTTTCATTTGATTAACGTCAGCACCGTAACCTTCTACGATCTTTTCAAAACTCTCTACACAAAGCATTGCATATACCATATGCTCTAAAGTGACGTATTCATGTTTTAACTTCTTGGCATCACTTAATGCTTTATCAAAAACTAACTGTAATCCTTCACTTGGTTCTACCATTTAATATCCACCTTATATTTCTTAAATAATTTTTTCTGTTTCTTCTTAGCCATATCTAATCTCAACTTGCTTACTCTGTCTATGAAATTAATACCAAACAAGTGATCATATTCATGACCAAATATTCTAGCATTCCAACCTTGTAACTCTATTTTACACTCTTTTGCGTCAATGTCAAGATACTCTACCACCAAACCCTTAGGTCTGTTTACCTTTAAGTACAATCCTGGAAAACTTAAACAACCTTCAACACCTTGTTCCATGTCTTCTGTTACTGCGGCTATCTTAGGATTAATAATTGCAAATGGTTTATCTTCCTCATTGTCTTTTAATCCTGTAGGTTTAATAATAAAAATTTGTGCATCTAGTTCAACTTGGTTTGAAGCAAGTCCTACACCGTTATTCTTTTCCATAATGCTAATCATCTCTTCAGATATCTTTTTAGCATCATGTTTTTCAAAGTCAAAAGGCTTAACTTTTTCTTGTAGCCAGTTATTAGGATGATAAATTAGTTTCATTTTTAATCTTTAATAATATCTTTTTTTGTTCTTCTGTTATGTTTTTTGGAACCATTCCATTTAACCTTAAGAAGATGTTACCTTTCGTACCAGTGCGATAGTCAGGAAGTCCTGCACCTGATAAACTCATTGTTGTTCCAGGTTGTGTGCCCGCCGGTACATTAATATTTAACTCTCTGCCTTCAGGTGTTGCTATATTTACGGTTGTACCGCATATTAAATCAAATATGTTTAATGTTTTGGTAGTTTCTAAATTAATACCATGTACATCATATTCTGGGTGTCTTCTAAAACGGACTTTTACTATTAGATTACCTCTTGGTGCTTGAGCAATACTGTCATCTCCTAACCCTTCAAATCTAATATTATCTCCTGCCTTTGCTCCAACCGGTATATCTATATTAACTGTTTCTTCTCTACCTGAATGTGTTCTAAATGTTGCTATGACACCTTTGCCTTTATACACATCTGATAAGTCTATATCACAAGCGATGGTTATGTCCCTATTTCTAACTTGCCTTTGCTGTCTAAAAGGTCCTTGATTACCTCCAAAAAATGAAGCAAATACATCTTCAAAGCCTTGGCCTTGTCCCATATTAAAATGAAACTGTTGACCTCCTTGGTTTGGGTTGAATCCTGCTTGTTGAGGATCAGCAGTTCCAAATTGATCGTACATTTGTTTCTTTTCTGAATTACTTAATACTTGATAGGCTTCATTTACATCTTTGAATTTGGTGTCATCGCCACCTGTGCGATCAGGGTGGTGTTGCATACTTTGTTTTTTGTATGCTTTTTTAATATCCGATTGCGATGCGTTTCGAGGAACGCCTAAAGTGTCGTAATAATCCATAGTATTATTATATACTTATTCTAGGCGTGTGTCAACAATTATTTGTCTGACTTTTTACTTGACCCAGTATATAAACCAAACCATGCCGCACCAGCACCAACTACTATAGATACCAAACCTGATTGTTCCATTGTTGGTTGCGGTATAGCCATATACCAAATTACTACCTTGTATAACAAATAGATATAAGTTGTAATGAATATTCTTGGAAATATTCTCCAACTGTCTACTGCTTTTGCAAGATGTATTAATTTTGCATATGGATTAGGACCTAAATCTTTTACAGAAGTGTCAACTTCTAATTCTACGTTTACTTTCTTCGTGACATCTGCCACTGGCTTGCCCCCTTCTTTGGTTAATAACTTATCTTCTTTTATGACTTTACTTTTTTCCATTTTTAATTTTTTCTATTTCAAGTTTATTCTTAATAATTTTATCGTTCTGTGCCTCGTCAATCATTGCCTGTAACCTTCGTCCTTTTTCAGCATCGCTGTCAAGGTGTAAATCTTTATTGATAATCTTTTCTAGTTTGTGTAATTTTAATCTATCGTTTGAAATAAATCTCCAAACATAACCTTTCTCACTATACACACCAAATACAGTTTCTCTCAATCCTATTCTTACAATTATTGCATCTTCACCATCTAGTATGATATGGTCACCTTCATTAAATGCAGGATTAAATTTAAACTTTAATCCACTCATTAAATTTACGGCAAAGTCTTTAAACCAAAAGACTGCTGATAGCGATATTAAAATTGCTATCCATGGTGCTAGTACATCTGCTAGATCAAATCCTAATTGGTCAAACATTTTACTTCTTCTTTTCTAACTTTTTAATTCTCGATTCCATAGCATCTAACTTGTTCTTTAATGCTGGAAATTTCTGCATTGTCTTTTCTTCTGCAGTCAATATTTTAAGATCATATCTTTCAGCCGCCCAGTTGTACCATGATTCCATCTTTCCATAGAACCATTTACCCATTGCTGTTTTCTTAAACCAGGCATTTGTAGCCTGTCCAAGTATAGCACCTACTATTGATTTTATTAAGAAAAACCACATATAATATCCTTTGCTTTTATTATATGTATTTATCTGGGCAGTTTAAAAATTACAACTCAAATTTGCTTTAGGCGTGATGTCTAAATCGCTGGTTTTAGGTATTCCGTTTGAATCCACGTTTACTTTCACACTTGGATCTACTCTACACTCTGTTTTGGCCGCACATCCAGAGAATATTAGGACTATTACAAGTATGAACACATGGTGCATTATTTAGATTTTTTAGATGGGCCGTTTTCTGATTCGTAGTATTCTTTATAAGACTTGATTATTTCGTCTTGTTGTAGCATATAAGCACGTATCTGTGCAAAGTTTTTACTTAATGCTTCGTAACCTTCATCTGTTAAACCAAACAATACAGGATCTACGCCACCTGCTTTAAGTTTAGCAAACACTTCATCAGCATTATCAGATGTAATTATTGTCCATTTAATTTCTTCTAGTTTAGGTGTTAGTGGTTCAGGAAGATTGAGAGGCTGTCTAGGCTCTTCTTTGGTGAAAATTTCTAATTGCTTAACTGCGGTCCCACAACTAGTAAGGAACGTAGTTAGGGTTAGCAATACTAGGACACTCAGAATTGATTTCAGACTTCTTAGTTGCATTTTTCTCTTTCTCCGTTAACGGACTTCCCATTGCAATCTCGACACATCGTTTTGCATTGGTACTTCCTTTATTAATTATGTTTTCGACTGACTCGGGCCTCTTCGTTGCGAGATCACCTATATCACGCACTTCGCCTTTTCCGTTTATTTTATTAAATTTTTTATCCAAAGCCGCAAACTCGGCTTTAAGGATTTTGTTTTGATTTTCTATTTCTGCTTTTATTTTAGTTATTGCTTCAAAGTCTGCTTTCATCTGTTGAATAACTGCTTTTTGGCTTTCAACACTTTGTTCCAATTTAAGATTATTTGCTTCTGATGTTGCCAAGTCTGCTTTAAGTCCTTTAACATACATGAAGCCTCCACCGGCACCTGCTAACACCACTAACATTAATGCAATTTTTATAGAACTAAACACTCTTGCTCTCCACTATTTTAATAAAGTCGCCAACTGTCTTTACGTTGGCTTCTTCTTCAGTTGAAATGCTTGTACCTGTTGCGTTTTGTATCGCAATGGTAAGTTCAACGATATCAAAGTCGTCAGCACCTAAGTCATCTATCAAAGATGCTCCTGGTACGACCTTAGACGCATCAACGTCTAAATGTTCTGCTATTGCTTTAACTACTTTTTCCATCTTCTTCCTCGTATCTTGCGTGTTCGCAAACCACTATTTCGATAGGTTTGTTATCACCGTCCTTGAATTCTTCGATTAATCTACCTTCGTGAGCCCTGCCACAATTCTGGCAATACTTTATCATACAATCTTTAATGCTTCTTCAGTGGTCTCTTCTACTCTGCGTGTCCAACCTTTGCCAAACGTAGCAAACGTACTCAGTCCTTCGTAGTATGATTGTCTTTTTTCTTGATAATCTTTTATTACTTGCGTCACATCACCTACTTCTTCTACATAGTTTCCTAATGCAAGTAATGTGTTTGGACCTATTCCGCCGTCTGCAACTGTTCCAATCATAGTCTGCAAATATTTTGCGGCTCTACCTGGACCAGCATTAACGCCGAAGTCGAATACGCAAAGGTCTAAACCTCCTGGAAGGTCATTTCCCTTTACTTTATCCCAATAGTTTTTTTCATAGATAGGAGCAACATCATCGGCTGTTAATGCTCTCATATCACTCTCATTAACTTCCTTGCCTACCCATGATTCGTAAACCCTTTTTGTAACACCCAAGTTTGTCATACCACCTGGATCCTTAGGATGGTTTACATATCCACCTTCATGATGTAAAATTATTTCCAAACAGTGTTTGAAATTTTGTGCCATTATAACATTCCTTTTGCGCCGGCCGTAATTACATCTACACGGTCTTTAAACGTAGTTTTTTCTGCTTCTGTAATTTGCAATTTATCAATCCATGCTTTTCTATGATCTTGGTATGTATCAATAGTTGCTGATATGCCTTTTTCTGCAATCATTCCGTCTAATAATCCTAATGTTATAGGACCAATCCATGTATCTCTTTTTGCATTAAGAATATATTGTAATTCTCTTTGTGCAATACTTGGATCTCTATATACTGCGAAATCAAATACGCATAAATCCATACCCTTAGGAATATCATTACACTTCATTTCAGTCCAGTAATTCTTATACACTTCCGCTACATCGGCTTTTACAAATGCTTTTACTTTGTCTTTAGTAATCACCTTATTCATGTGATTTTCATATTCTTCTTTAGTGATACCTAAATTAGAACATTTCATCGGATCTGCATTATCTACATATCCGCTTTCATTTGCTAGGACGATATCCAAGGAAGGAATAAAGTTATCTGTTGCCATCTCTTATCTCCTTGTTAATATTAATTGATGTCCGTTATTTTCCAGAACAATTTTTGTTCCGTACTTGGTTACATTGTAATCACCTAGATACTTTGTTAACCAAATTACTTCTGCAAAATCATTGACATTCAACGCCTCATTGATATTTATACTATCAATTTTACCGAAGTCAACCACATTGAAAGAGACCGGATCAGCAAAAGTATTTTTCACTGTTAAAATATCCTCTTTCATTTCAATTGATTCTGCATAACTCTTATTAAAGAAATTCTTATAGTTGTCCATATTGTTTTCGTTGACTTTGATACCATATGAGTCAGCGTCTAATGGAATAGTTTCATTGAAAGTATCTAATGTTGCCGGCATACTTCTGAAACCTTTGTAGTATCTAAACTTATATTCTTGGTCAGTAAGTTTTGTAATACCATCTAATAATTCTGCTATTCTTTCAGGTGTTTCTCTACCTCTTTCGATTTCAACAAATACTTTGTAAGTTCCATCTTTTTGTTCACCTGATGTTGCATCTGCATCTAGTACAAAAGGATAACCTTTCTCAAAAAAGTTTTCTAAATCTTTTGCACTTTGTTCTGTAATTGCTGAAAAACTTAATACACAAATGTCTTTGTCATCGCCCATTTTTGATTTATATGAATCTATTTCAAAAATGTTTTCTATACAATCTTTTAAATCGTGTTCACGTAATCCCATTATACTGCTCCTTCAACTGGTGCTTCAGCGGCCGCTATATCATCTGCCGGCTGTGCTTCTGGAGTAGGGTTAGGTTGTTGTGTCGCTGGATCTACTGTATTATCCATTATATCATTATAGCCACTGTAAATATCCATTACTAATTTTTTAGGCATCATTATTTCAACTATCCAAATAGGTTCTCTATCTAGTCTACCTTTTTTAGTTCCTGGTCTAATATCGTCTGGAGTACGTATTTTTCTTGGTTTAATTATGCTATCTTTTTTGTATGTAACTTTACAGTCGTAATCTAATAATCTCTTGCCACCCATAGGATCTGGCATTTTATCTCTTGGCCACATAAATGAGCATACAATCCAATGTCGTTTGATGTTAGGCCCAGATGCTAATTCGCCATCTTCCCAGTTTTTGTACACATATAAGTCTAGTTCGTCTAACACCCTTTCAAAGTCCTTTAAAACAGTGAATGATGTGTCGCTATCGTATATGTTTTCTACGTTCTTAATTACGTCTAAAATGTCTTGCATTACAGTGATCCCATATTTACATACTTATTTATCTAGGATTAGAGATATAAACTATGATAACTTGGACCGTTAAAACGGTAAATATTTTTATGAAGAAGAAGTACAACCTTCATAAAAGACCACACATAAAGGAGGACTCTATGGGTGCAAAAAGAAGTGTTCGCAAGAACAGACATCACGGAAACGTGGTACAATTTCAACAATTCCTACCAAACAAACACAAAGACGTTAAAATTATTCCAAGAAACAAAAATCAAGAAGATTATATGCTAAAACTACTTGACCTAAAGAAAGACATAGTCTTCGGAGTAGGTCCAGCAGGAACCGGTAAGACGTTAATAGCGGTACAGGTGGCTATAAAACTGTTTAAGGAAAAAGCGGTAGATAAGATAATAGTAACAAGACCAGTAGTAAGTGTAGATGAAGACTTAGGATTTTTACCAGGATCGCTAGAAGAAAAAATGGCACCATGGACAAGACCTATTTTTGATGTTCTACGTGAATATTTTACTGCAAAAGAGATCAGTGGTATGATAGAAGAAGGCATAATTGAAATATCACCATTAGCATATATGCGTGGTAGAACTTTCAAACGTGCATTTATTTTAGCAGATGAAATGCAAAATACAACTGCTAATCAAATGAAAATGCTTTTAACTAGATTAGGCACAGGATCTTATATGGCTGTTACTGGAGATTTAGCACAAACAGATCGAATAAAGGACAATGGATTATTAGACTTTATACAATGTTACAGTACACATAGCGGATCTAGTAGACTAGCAATGACTTCATTTAATCATGTAGACATTGAAAGACATAGAGCGGTAAAAGAAGTATTAGAAATATATGGTGATGTTTAATCGCCGGGTAAATTAGTATCCCGGGCATCTACAGAATAAAGTTTCTTTGCTTTGACCCATTTAAGCCAGCCTGCATAACTCATCTTGTGTAGGCTGGATATGGCTAACTGACGTTTCCATGCTGACTCGTCAAGTTCCATAGTTCGTGCAACCATAGGTTCACGTTTGAATGGTATTGCCTGTACAATAGGTTCTCCCATTTTTATTTCAGTCTTTTTAATTTCCTTTAACATAATATTAATAGGACTTTGTGGTGCACCTAAATCATGATCCATAAGTCCTGGAACTGCTTCCCAGTTACGTTCATGATAATACATTGGCAAATATAAAGTACTCCAACCTGGCTTATTCCAAGTAAACCAAGGATTGTCAAGTTTAACTGCACCTCTAACTTTAAACTTACCTTCCATAAACTTACCTAACTGTCCGTCAGGATGAAATGCATCATTATATTGCTCATCACTGTAACGTGTTATAATATGTTTTCCGTCTGGCGTAGGTTCTATTGTAATATCACACCAAGCAGGAATAACAAATCCCATACTCATATAATCTGTAATACCAGGGCAGGCTCTAACAGTTTTATGATTATCAATATTGTGTTCTGCTTTTCCATCTTCAAAATAAGGACTCATCTTTTTAAATTTTTCTGGAAAGAATTTACCTGCTGGTTGTATTGGTGCATATTTTCTGACACCCCAACTTCTACAAGCAAAATTAATTACAGGTTGTTTTCTTACAAAAAAGTTTATAAGTTTGTTGAACATAATGATACTTATGTAAGGTTAGTTACCAACGGAAAAACTTTGGCTATTACTTTGGCACATTCATGAGCGATATCCATGTGTTCTTTCTGTGTTCCATTTGCTCCACGTAGTTCTATATAGTGTACCCAACTCCTTAGAGTGCCGTTCATATATAAACGTGTTTTTGTAAGTCCTTCTGGTAAAACAACACGAGCCTGTTCCTTGGCTATTCCATTTGCTATTGCCCAATCATATGCTTGTTTACTAGTTTCAATCACTTTCTTTTGATAGTGTCCCCAATCCATTTCTAATTGTTGATCATTTACTTCAATTGAATTTTGTCTATTCTTTGTATCCTGAAGTCTTGGTTCTCTATATGTAAATGCTTGTTCCATGTCTTGTGGATTTGCATATCGTTGACTAAATTCTTGGAAACTAAAACTTCTATGTCTTACAATCTGATGTGCAATATCACGTGTAGTGTTTATTTCTAAACAAGCACTGACCATCTCTAATGGAGACCAGTGTTTATGTTTAATTAAATATTTGATTAATTTTTCACTAGTTTCCTTATTCATCTGATTAGATGGATTACTTACTCTTGCACAAAAGGCAATTAAATCTTGTAAGTTAAGTAAGCCTCCGTCTTCATAAGTTTCAAACTCACTTGCCTTACTGTATGATATTAATTTTACGTTCATTTCTTTTCCTTTACTACAACTTGGATATTACCTGAAATTGCAATCCTATCATGATCACAAGTTTGCTCTGGTACTGTATGGCTTAAATGTCCTGGCCAAATTACTAACTTACCTGGTGCTGAATGAACTGAATAATTTGACTTATCAAATATAAGTTCCGCACAATTATCGCAACCTTCTACATAATAAATCCAACTAAAGGTAGCCGGCCAATGTGCGTGTGGCACACAGTGATCGCCTTTCTTGTATCTCATACCCCAGCAGTCTATATGTTTTACTTGTAAAACTTTCATTGCTTCTATTGTCATACGTTCATCTACTAATTTATTGTATATAAGTTCTTCAACAAACTTACAAATAATTTTAAATGTAGGATTACGTAACATCTTATAATTTGTCATATCTGCTTTGACATTTGTGACTCTTTGCATTTCGTCACCTTTATCTATTATAATTTGTTTTAAATCTTTATTGATATTTTTGTAGTCAGGATAGACTGATTCAATTACCTCGTAATATTCACTTACGATAATTTCTTTTATATCGTACATTACCCTGTCCTTAGAATAACATGGTAGCCAAACTCTGTTTCAATTGGCACACCTAACATTGTATCTTTTTGCATAGTACTAACTGCATGGGCAAGTGGATATTCCATTTCTCCAGGATAGTCAAACCAACCCAAATCCCCGCCGCTCTTTGCACTTACTCTGCAGGCACTAAATTCTTTAGCCGCTTGATGGAATGTAAGTAAACCTTCCGCGATATCTTGTATTACGTTATATGCTTCTTGTTCTGCTAGGGGTTTAGCACGATGGTTGGTTGTCCATTTTGCTTCTGCATGACTTAAGAGTATATGACTTGCTCTAAGTTTTTTTATTTCCATTAATCTCCACCAGGTTTTTCACTGAATAACTGCTCGTACTTATCTGGTTTTTCTGCAAGTTCTTCTGCTTCTGGTAAAGGATCTTTTTTCTCTGTAATGTTTGGCCACTTGTTGCTGAATTCTAAATTTAAGTTAAACCACTTTTGTTCGGGATCTTCTGATTCAGTAATGATTGCATCTACCGGACATTCAGGAACACATACACCGCAATCAATACACTCGTCAGGATTAATAACAAGCATATTTTCTCCCTCGTAAAAACAATCTACCGGACAAACTTCCACGCAGTCGGTATGTTTGCAACCGATACATTTGTCATTTACGAGATATGTCATTCCATTCTGGATAATCTTATCAGTGTTGCCGCCAAATTTATTTCTGGGTCAGCAACAAGTGTATGATCTACTAGCCCCTGTTTAATAATTAATATTGCACTTTCTTGTTTTTGTTCGTCGCCGAACAAGTCTATATTATCATATAGCCACTTGTATATATCTTCTATTTCATCTGGTCTTGCCTGGCTACAAACAAGTTTTCTTGCCTTGCTTATTTCACCTTTTTTAAACAGTTCAACCATTTCTAGTTTGTAGTCAGCATCACCTGTATCGCTTTTTTGTGGCTTTACAAGTTTACCATCAACACTATTCATTTGCACCATATTAATGCATTTACGTAAATCAGGATACGTTGCTTTTACGTAAGTGTCTAATACATCAAGATCTGGAGTTATACCTTCATCTATTAGTATCTGGGCCACCCTTGCAGTAAATTCAGTTTGATCAATACGTTCTATATGAAAGCCTTGACATCTAGAATGCAGGGCAGGAATAATTCTATTAGGATAGTTACAAGTTAAAATAAATCTGCTTGTTGTATGATACTCTTCCATCACACCACGTAGTGCCGCCTGTGCATTTGGAGATAAGTAATCTGCTTCATCTAGTAGTACAACTTTGAATGCACCAAATGGAATCATTTGCACAAAGTTTACAATTTTATCTCTAACGTCTTCTACTGAATTTGTTCTACTTGCATTTATTTCAAGTATATCTAGATCATTTGTTTCAAGTTCATTAAACAAAATTTTTGCAAGTGTAGTTTTACCTATACCTGCATTACCACTAAACAATAAGTGCGGAATAGTCTTTTCTTTTATCCACTGTTTGACCTGTGCCTTTTGATGTTCATCTCTAAATACGTAACCATCAACAGTCTTAGGACGATATTTTTCTACCCATAATTCTTTCATTTGCCTAAAAACCTCCTCGCCGCATCAATTGGATTACGTAGTCCATCATATGTCTTATCAATAAAGCCTATATGTTTAGTTAGTTTAGCATCAAGTTCATCAATGCTACTCTGAAGTTTATCTACTTTTTTATTTGTTTTTTTGATTTCTTCAAGAAGTAAAACAATACTTGCGTCCATTCTATAATCCTTTTCATAGTTATAGTATTATTATAGAGTCTAAAGACCTAAAAGTCAAGTATTTTATAGGTCGCCTTCTTTCCGATTCTCTGAATGATGTACATCAAATTCCCCACCTGGGTATCTGCTTTTTAACTTATGTACGTTTTCTTCTATGACTTCGTTTGGGTCAAGACCCAAAGCACGGCAACTGTTGATCCAATACCAAATAATATCGCCAAGTTCGCGTTTAGCATGAAATACAGTTTCATCGTCCAATGGTTTACCTTGGAAGATACATTTTTTAATAATTTCATTAAATTCTCCTGTTTCTGATGATAAGCCAATTCCACCTGTTAGCAATAACGCCATATTAATTTTGCCGTCTGTGCCTTCTAAAATGGATAGCCTCCTAGCCATTGGTGATAGTTGATTACTTTCTTGTGATGTTACTTTTTCAACAAATTGACTATATTTGTTTAGATCTACTTTTTCCAATTATTCCTCTTTTGCAAAGTCTTTAGCCGAGATATTGTTTTCTAGATTTACAACGGCTTGGTTGTTATAGTATGCTAAATCGCTTGGAGCCTCTTTGCTCCAACCTAACACACCTTCTGCTTCAACAGTTCTTAAAATAACAGTTTCGCTGTCATCTTCTTCTTGAACTTTGAATCCTCTACTCCAACGACCATGTACTACCAATACCCAATCGCCTTCACCGTATTCTTCTTTATTCTCATGCCCCTTCACAACAACTTTGGCCCATCTAGGTTTAATACCTACATCTTTGCCATCGTCACTTGGAAGTATAATACCACCTGCAGTGGTAACTTCACCGAATTCCATTTCGGCTACTATCAGTCGATCGTGTAAAGGTCTAACTTTACCCTTGACTGTTGGAACAGTTGTACTCGTTAACATCTCTATTCACCTTTTTTAACAAAGTTTCCATCATCGTCTTCAACCCAATTTTCTGAGTTTTCAACGTCTTCATCTTGAACTTGCTCTGCAATTTCTTCTTCAACTGCATCTGCTTTGTGTTCAATCTCTGACTCGCCTGTAGCCACAGGTGCTTCATCTGGAACTTGGTTAGGTGTATCACGATAGTAGTCTTCTAATACGTCTTCTCTTTTACGAACAATTTTACCACCCGGGCCTAATTCATCACCACGTGCATTTACACGAGCATTTCCTACAGCCGGAGTAAGTTCATTTTTCTGACGTAGCAAATCCATATCAATGCTTTTACCTTGCATGGATTTGTAAACTTTTCTACCAGTTTGTCTTACTGCCATTTGTTTCTCCTATTATGTACGTATATTTATCTAAGGAACTCACGCCAGTCTAGTCCGTATTGAATTGGATTAATCTTATGTACACCAATTGCATACAATACATAACTAGCCACACTAGAGCCTCTTCCTACACCCCATACTATTTTGTTTTCTCTCATAAAATCTACAAGATATACCAAAAACTGTAATAAAGGGTACATATTACGTTTCTTAAATTCTGCTAATTCTTCTTCAACTATTTTCCATTCTGGAGATTTAATTGATACTATTGTGCTTAGATATTCTTCTATATTTAAAACTTTATATTTTTCTGGCATAAACCATTCGCCTTGTAATACTGCATCAAGATCCTCTGGCTTAATTTCCATGTGTTCATATTGTTTAATTTGAACACCTTTGCGTAGATCTTCCATAATGGAATTGAACAGTTTCACGTCAACACTTGACTCTGCGAATATTCTTCCTAATTTGTCTGCGTTGCCTTTGTAAATCAAATCTACAATATCGCGATCAGCGAACCGTGGCAAACCTAGATTATCTAACTTCATAATACTATTTTACTCGATATTAATTAATTTGTCAAGATCTAAATTGGTTTTTTGGCGTTGTTCTTTTTGAATACGTTCTCTTAGTTCCATTTTGTAACTATTGATTAAAAGAATCATTTGGTCTTTTACTTGAGGATTTCTCTGTCTTACAAACTTTTTGGTTAAGTCAGCAATCTTTGATTCTAATTGTTGATTATTGTAGATGGATAGATCGTCGTCTAATGGATGTAACATTATGCAAAGTAGCCTATGTATTTTGCGTAAACAACACTCCCACCGTCCATAGTAAAGAAATCAAAAACTTGTACGTTTTGATCATTAATGATATTCACTATACCTTTATCTGCCGATGCGGCTGATTTATGTGGAAAGTCATTATCATACTTAACAACATTACCTACGTCTGTTGCCCAAGTTACTTCACGTTGCGTTCCGTCATTTTTTAATACTACTCTTATCTCTGCAACCTTGTTGTCTGCAGGCCATTCAGTAAGTGTTAAAGTTACGTTACCACCAATTGTAAATTCTTGATAGTGTCCGTTTGTGAAGTTAATATTTTGAGAGTTTTGTACTTCGCCTGAAGCAGGATGTAATTTTTTAGTATTGTTAACAAAGTTTGCTCCGCTAACGTCATTTCCTAAGAAATTGTTTGCTTCATTCTTTTTAGCAGTATTAGTCTGAAGTGTTGAAATTTCGGACTTTGCTGTCGTAAAATTAGTTTTAATTGTGCTAAAATTATCTCTAAAACCCTGTGAGTCGTTATCCTGTCCTGCTACTGGGTATAAAGCATTAATACTAGCATCATCTATTGCACTTGCCATAATTTATCCTCTCAATGTATTTATCCACGTCTAGACATTATATTCATAATTAGGAAACAGTATATATTGCTCATTACTATTACCTGTTGTACTGTCTATAATGTATCTATCTATATCAAAATTAATTTGTTTAAAGTTGAAATTACTATTTTGGATTCTAAGTAATATATCATCGGAATATCCTGGTTTTGTGTAACATAATGGTAATGCAGTTATGTAACCTAATTCCTGTACACTAGCCTCTTGAGCAGATCTCATCCATAATGGTAAAAAGTCTCTTTCAGTAAGTCCTAAAGTAGCAATTTGATTCCTCATTGTTTGCGTGTTCACAACGTGTTTTCTTGGATTATTAGTTTCACTAATTTTTACATTTCCGTCACTTACTTTTACAGTGTTTGAATTCTTTGGTCTAAATCTATAAGGGTCTGCCAAGTTAGTAATAAACTGTTGATCTGATGATACAGTTGTACCATTTGATAATGTAACTTTTACAGTACCAGCAGTAGGAATAACAACTACTCCACTCCTAGTTACTACTTCTAAATTAGTTCCGTTACTAGTAACCTGTATAGCAGTTTGTCCTTGTCCGGTAAAAGTAATAATACTTTCACCACTACCTAAATTACTGTTATCATCTTTGGCTTCGAAACCTACACTATCAACTGTAAGTTTCCTTGCTTTGCCTACATTGATAGTCGGAAGTATGTTCCCTTTTGTAGGCATTGCAGGATCTATTACTTCAACATATACTACTTCATAAATTGTTGTGTTCGTCCCAGGTCTTACTGCTTTTGCAGTTTTAACTTGACCTAAAGTATAAGTTCTTCTCTTGTGATGTTTTGTGGCCGCGGCCACATAGTTCTTAACATCTTTTGTAATAATACCTGCGTATGCTAACATTTTTAAATCTTTTTGTACGCCAAATTCTGGATCACCACTTCTGTAAACATACTCCGGAACAAATATATTTGGGTCGCTTACAAATGTATTGAATACACTTCTTGTTGTTTCTTTAATGAATGGTTTCACATATAAGTTACTATATAAATTATCATCAGGATCTAAAATAGTTATTTTAAATTCACGTGTTGTTTGACTAAATTTAAATCTATCCTGTGCATTTACAGTAAATTTATAAACCTTATCTATTGTAGTTCCGTTATTATCAAATGTAGTTTCTGTGGCACTTTTGTCAAAAGTTGTAAGTCCTTTTAATGTACCGTCCCCGAACTGCCTAACTTTTCCAATTATCTCTCCTGATAAACTTAAATTTAATCCTGGAGGTAATTTTCCAGATGCCAATGTGTAAACAAGTTTACCATTAGGAACATTAGTTGTTGCATTTACAAAGAATGTGCTTATTAAGTTTGCATTAATACTGCCTAAGTCAGCGGCCGTTGTCCATGTAATTGTAGATTCAATTTCTCCTAATAAGTTAAGTGTAAATGTTTTATCTTTATAGGATTCAATTGTACTCTGTGCATCTAATCTATTTGCTCTAATTGTAAATTTGTATGTTTTTGTAACCGCAGGTTGGTACGGTACTCTACCTGCTATTTCACCTGTGCTTGTATCTAAAGTTAGTCCTGGCGGCAATGTACTTGTTGAATTATCATCATTCAAACTTCTTAAAGAATAAGAAATTACTCCTGCAACATTTGAAGGATCTAAAGTATCCAAGTAAACTGTTAAGAAGTTATTTGCTCTTTTGTATCCTAAGTTACCAGGTGTTAACCAAATTGGAGTTCTTATATAAGTGTTGTCAGCAGTAAACAATCCATTTGCTACTTGCATAATTGTATTGTCTGCTCTTAGATAATCATCTCCAACAAGATAAATTTTAAAGTCTCTAGTTGCTATTGTATCTCCATCACTTACACTTACAGTGAATTCATAATATCTATTTAATTTTCTTGGACTCTTTGTAGGAATGTTATCGTCATATATTCTTGTATCGTAAAAGAAACTATCAAAACCACTTGCACTTCTTATTCCAAAATCAAATGGAAATGTACCGTAAACATTAGTATCATATCTACCACTGTTTGCAAATTTATCTAGTGCAAGTATAGGCTCAACAACACCAACAAGTCTACCATCAGTTGTAAGTTGTATTCCTGGAGGTAATGTTCCGCCACCATCTGCTATAAAGTATTCTAATGTATCGCCTGCTGGTAAGTCTGCATCTATGGCATCTAGTTGGAAATCAACTGGTGTATTATCTAATATAAAATATTGTAAAGGATTTGCAGGTGCTAACATTCCTGTAGGTGTGACCCACGTTGGACTATCTGGACCTTCTACTATTGCTGATAATGTACAATCTGCTATTGTGCCTGTTGAAGTCTTTGCTCTAAGAACAAATCTACTTTGTGTTGTTCTTTCAACTTCAAAAGGAGTACCTATAAGGTTAGTACCATCTATTCTTAATCCTGCAGGTAAACTGCCTGAAATAAGTGTAACACTTGATATGGTAAAATTGGTAGTATTTAGGGGCAATGCTATTGTCGTAGAAACACGTTCAGCATATACTCCTAATTCATGATTTGTTTTTACTGTCCAGATATTAGCCATAGTTTTTCCTAACTATGTATATTTATCGGTTATAGAGGATTGCTAATAGTACCTAAATCTACGAGTCTTATGGATACGGTACTATCATCTTGTAAGCCTGGTTGATCAATCAATCCAAACTCAATATCCTGATTATCTAGTAACCAAGCAAACATATCGTTATATGATTTTGTAATTGTACCAAAGTTGAAACCAGCAATATCTCTAATGTCCTTATACCATACTTTTGCATTGATATTATTAACATTAATAATATTGTTATTTTGTCCATCTAAATTAGCACCAAGTTGTGGTGTTAAATCGCTTGATAATTCTGTAACACTATCAAGGGTAACTCCGCCACCTGCTATTTTTGTATTGAGGTTTGTGCCACCTATAAATTTAAGTGTATCACCGTCTGTGACTGTTTGTGAGCCATTGTCTGTTTCAACTGTAAGAGTTTGTAATCCTCCTACACTATTAACGGTAATAGCATTACCATCACTAGTTAATGTAACATTACCGCCACCAATTAACTTCTTAAACTGCATTTCAGCACCATTTAATTGTGCAAAAACACCTTCACCACTTGCTCCTAAGTTAGCACCTGTAGTTTGTTCTGGATTTCTAGCCGCCAGTTCTGCGAAGTTGGCATTGACTTTAACAAATGCTTCTCTTAGATCATCACCTGTTCCGTCGTTTGCTACTGTTCCGATGTTAATTGTTTGTATTGCCATACTAATATTTATCCTCTATATGTTCTATTAGATCTTGGATACACTGCTCCGCTTGTAGGTCTTTCCCTATGCGTTATGTAAGGAAATGCTACACCATCATCTGGTCTTAATTTAGGATAAAATAGATATAAATTAGGTGCACCATTCAATGCATTTACATCTGTATAATCATCATTGCCACTACCAGTTGTGCCATCTTCGATTTGATCACTTTTAGATATACCTTGTAATAATACTTTCATTTGATCTTGATTTAATGTAGGATATCTTTCTGCAAGACAACAAAGTACTCCACATACTTGCGGACTTGCCATAGATGTACCACTTATTCTTCCTAAGTATCTAGAATTGTTTCTTGTGTCTCCTACTCCTGTGTTTGAATAATACGCACTGACAATATTATGTCCAGGTGCCCATATATCAACTCCAGGTCCGTGATCACTAAAGTCAACTCTACTTTCTTGGAATGAACCTATTTCATTTTGTGTAGCACCTACACAAATATTCGTGATGTTATGTGTACCACCTCCTGCAACATTATCATTTGCAGTCGGTGAAGTTCCTCTATGGTAATAATATTCTTGTCCAGGATATCTGTCATTCATTTTAAATTTGTTATCCCAATCAGGTCCTCCAGGTAAATCGTGTTTCCAATAACCATTACCCGCCGCTCCACAGAATATTACACCTGCTTGTTCTAAATCTTCTAAGTCACTGTCTAAAGCATTTACTCTAACAGGAATACGTTGTCCTGAAATAAATCCCCAGGCGTTTAATTGAGATGAACTAAAGTTTCCGGTTGTTGTAGTAACATTTGAATTTTGTTCAACTATTAAATCTATTCTAGATGGATTTGCTTCATAAAATTTATATTCATATCTGACTGTTGGTGATCCAACGGAACCTGTTGTTGTACTTGTCCCTTCATATACTAATCTAAATATTCTATCAGCACCTGTACCTGTAACTCCGTACCAAACTCTTTGAGCACTTCTATCTGCACCACCTACCATAATTTTAGGAAAGCCTGGATTGGTACTAGAAATATTTGTACTGTTTGTTGAACCGCCGCCAAATGTTAAGTAACTATTTGTACCTAGGTGTACTGTATTATAATTTTGTGATATGTAACTAATATTGAACGGAATACTTATTGACCAATAACCGTTATTATTTGTTCCTGTTGTTGGTGTAACTGATGCTGTCAATCCATCTGTACTAGCAATAGCAACAGTTCCTAGGTCTGTTGTAGAAGCCTGAGCAGTAGCGGCCGTGTAACCTACTATTGTAACTTTCTTTTCACCTGATACTGTAGGTGTACTACCTAATGAAGTTGTACTGTTAAAAATTACATTATACACTTCGTTGTTAGGTAGACTTATGTTTGACTGTGCTAAATTGACTTGAATAGTTTCTCCATCATTTGTAGATGCATCAGTTCCTGTAATACTAGTTTGTATTGGACTATTGCCTGCATCTCTTATATCTATTTCTAATGACATACTTTGAATTCCACTAACACTAGAACTTGCTAAATCATATTGTACATCAATAACTGCTGGTCCTTGTACCTGTACTGTATCTTGTGATGGAGGGTTAGCACTAATGGCTATGTTCATTACTGCACCTGATCTTGTCCAACCAGTTGGTGTTGATCCAAAGTCTCCATTTGCAGGAGTTTCAGATCCTGACGTTGTAATTCTATTCGCTTTGTTTACAAGTACGTCAGTAAAGTTTGAAAGTTCTGCACCAGTACCATATACACCATATTGTCCATTTTCGGATATGCTAGTTACAGGTCTTTGATGTACTACTCCTCTATACGTAACTTCTGTAATATCATTAAAACTCCATTCACTTGGGAATATACTCATACCCCAACTGTTATTAACCACAGTAGGATTTTTTACTTTTGTTTCTGAATTAATGCCCTTGTTGTTGTGGAATAATCTAATGTAATCCATTACGTATGGAAAATTGTAATTTACTCCACCGGAAAAATAATACAAGTGATATAAATTTGCATCTCTGGCCCAACCTTGTGTATTACCTAAAACTGTTCCTGCAACGTGATGAGCATGATTACTTGTATTAGATGCATAGTTGTATGTACTTGCACTTCCGCCTGTTACCTGCGGATTCCATTGATACCAATTATAATCGTAAAATCTTGTTCCACCTGAGCCATCTGCATTTTTTTGGAATTCAGGGTGATCGTCCATTACTGCACCACCATTACCATCACAGATTACTGCATCAACATTTTTTCCTGTAAGTCCTAATTTAATTGTTTGTGTGTTATTACCACGGTATGCATTACTGGCTGGATTACCGTCCCAAACTCTCCATAGTCCCCAATTCTTCCAAGTATTGTTTGTGTATGATTCACCTTGTGATTTATGAAAGTTTGCAGTTTGTGAGATATGACTTTCTAAAACATTTACTCCTCTGTCTTTAGGATTAAGTTCTACGAAAGCAACTCTATCATCGTTCTTTAAAAGTTCTGCTTCTTGTTCTGTTAAATGATATTCTGTTGTACGACTTATATCTCTACGATTGTTGACACCTACCTGTCTATCAGGTATGTGCAGATCTCCGCCTGGTGTTTCCATGTCATTGTAAAACGCATCTAAGTCAGTATGGTCTTTTAATGTAACCATGTAAACCTGAAGTTTTACATATTTGGAAAAGTCCATTTAACTCTCCAGTTTCAATATTTTAAATGATGCTTCTATTGTAGCCGTACCGGCACTTTTGTTTGTGATTGCAACATAAAAGTCAGTGCCTACAGTTGCGTCATTGTTGTAACCAATGATAGCAGGAGTAAAGTCTACTGTACCAGAAGCAGTTGTAATTACTTCTGCAATTACTCCACTGTCAGTTCCTGGATCAGTGCCTTCATTTCTTGATGCATCAGCAGTACGTTTAGCACTATTGGTATATACTCTTACCCATGCCGCATTGTTTACTGTGATACTCATCAAACCATATGCTTTGAATCCTGTTAAGTTTTTATTTTCTGTTACGCCTGTTGCAATACTATTTGTCGTTGTTGTAATTGTGCTTCTTGATTCTAAACCATCTACACTTATACCTGCTATTGAATTATCAACATAAGTTTTTACAGCACTTTCAGTAGGAACTGCAGAACTACTTGCTCCACTCATAGTAGTATCAGAACTAAATTCGTTTATAGAAACTCCTGCACTAAATCCAATGCTACCTGCAGAAGTTAATGTTAATCCACTTATTGATGTTTGCCAAGCATAACTGTTTGGAGTACCAGTTGATACTAATAATTTATTTGCACCACTTGGTGAAGCAATGCCACCTAAGTCTGTTAAGTTAGTTGGTGAATCTGTGATTCCATAACCTGAAAGTGTTGTTGGTGTGTTTTGTAAAATACTAAAGTTAGGTTGGAAGTTTACATTTGTCCATGCAGTTCCATTATACTGTAATAAATGTCCAGTAGCAAGATTGCCACCAATGGTAGTATCGTTTAAATTGTTTTGACCATACGTTGGCTTGTTAGTTAAATTTGTAAAGTTTAAGTAGTAGGTACTATCAAAGCCATCAAGTGTATCTGCATTAAGTCCTCCACCACCTGATGTAATATCATCTGCAGGTGCCCATTGTGTTCCACTCCATTTTAAAACTTGTCCTGAAGTTGGTGGAGTAGATGTAGTGTTCACATCTGTTAAATCACCAATGTCGTTTGGAATACTTGGTTTGTTTGATAAGTCTAAGTAACTACCTGAAGTAGCCACTGTATCTAAATTTGGTGTTCCTGAAACATTAGAATAAGCAATTCCTGAATTTATAAAAGCACTACCGTTCCATTTTAAAAATTGATCAGTAATTGGTGCAACGATAGTTGTATCTGTTAATCCTGCAAGTGTGCTAGATCCACCACCACCGCCTCCGCCTGTTGCGGAAATAGTCATCAAATTACTTGCATCATTATATTGTAAAGTAATGCCTGATCCTGCTTGGAAAAGATTAGCAATTCTATCGTCTACTCTTTCATCAGTGTAATATTTTTTACTTCCTTCTGTAATATCATCAGTTGTTGCAGGAATGGTTGGTTTGCCTGTAAGGTCTGCATAAGCACCACTGAATGGATTATAAACAACACCGTTAAGAGTTAAACTTGTTGCTGAAATACTACCAGCACCTGTAATACCAGAACCGGTTAAATTTAAATTATCACCTATAGGTAATTCTTTTATTTTATTTCCGTCTGCTGTATCTACTACTAAAGGTATTCTATTTGCCATTGTATTTTCCTACTAACATATTTATAGTGCCGCTATCCTTGTTTTAAAATCAGCAAAGTCAACACTTGCCGCCACTGTTGATTTTAATGTTGTTAATTTTATGTAACCTGGTATTGTACTGTTGACCGCATCAACTAATAAACTTGAATCATCTGCAAAAACTGAACCAGTAATATCACCAGTAATAGCAGTTGCAGTTATAACATTTGCAGTAACATTACTTGTTGCTGAATCTACAATTAAAGTAGAGTCTTGACCAATTACGTCTCCAATAATACTTTGTTGTATTGTATTACCACCTGGATTAGCAATACCAACTTGTCCTTCAACTACTACTAATCTTGTATATAAATCTGAAAAGTTATCCTGGGTCTTACTAAAGGCGGTTCTAATTGGATCACCGTCTCCCTTGTTAGCACTTGAACCTATGTTAATATTTTTTTGCGCCATTATACTCTACCCACTACTACTTCAACTGTGCCTGCACCCGCATCGTCTTTTGAACTAATTGCTTTTCCAATTACTGTACCAACGCCTGCTCTATTGTTTGATATAGCATATCCTCTTGTTGATGCTGATACAAGTAAGTCACCTTTTTTAACAATTCCTACTACCTTAACTGGAACTCTACCTTGAAGTGCAAGTGCAATTACATTGTCACCTTTAAGTCCGTCGTTCATTAAGTAACCTGGTTTTTCTGAAACAACCCCTGCTACTCTTGTATCATCTTTAAGTTGTGTTGTTGTAACTTCTTCGTCACCACCAAATATTAAAACTGTACCTGGCTCATATTTTGAATCTGCTTTATAGTTCTCTGCCAAGTCAGCATAAAGAGCCGTACTTGCTTGTCCACTAAATGTAACTGCATGAACACTTAACCATTCACCAGTACCACTTGTACCTAGTGTATGTGTTTGATGTCCACCTGGATTAAATCCTGTTGTAACTGCTTTAGCAACCGTTGTACCACCTGATACAAGTGCTACTTCATCTGCGTTACTGTAACCTGTACCAGCACCTAAACCAATACCTGTACCTTGTTGATCTTTTTCACTTTGTGCTTCAAGGAAGTTTGTTAGTACCCAAGGAGTAGCAAGTCTGCTTGTATTAAGGTAAGTGGAGTTTGCTTGGAAGTAACTTTCTGTTACACCAACTGCTCCTAAATCTATACTTCCTGGGAATGATACAGTTGTTGTAGCATCAGTCGATCCAATAGCACTCATAAATGTTCCAGTGCCTGGAGTTTTAAAGTTTACAGTTGAACTTGATGTATCAATAGTTGGGAATCCATCTACTCTAATAATTTGTCCATCAATTGATCCATCTGTATGTGTTTTAACAATTTTACTTGCTTGTCCAGTTGTAGTAAAGTCACCACCTGTATTAACAATAGTTGAGAAAGGAATAGCAGTAATAGGTCCTAATGCGGAACTATCGCCATCATTTCTACCAAGTATATGGTTATCAGCAATATTTTTAATTCTATCTAATTTTAACCCACCTGCATCAATTTCAATCCAACCGCTTGTTGAAGTAAATGTTGCTGAATCAAAACTTGCAAGTCCTAAATTACTTTGTGAAATACCTGTTGCATTTGCTCTAGTACCAGCGGCCTGCATAGCAAGTTTACTTTGTGATATTTGTGCGTTAGTGTTTACATCTGCGTTTTCAATGCTACCGTCTGTAATATCCATTGCAACTGATTTTGTTGCGGCATCATAAGTAAATCCTACTGTGCCTGTTGGCGTAGCAGTATCCCATGCCGACCCTGTCCATACAATAATATCATTAGTTACTCTAGCACCGTTAGTACCAGTTCCATACATTAATGAATTGCCAAATGGTGTTCTAGCATCTACATAAGATTTGTTTGCGGCATCACTTGCCACTGACGGATCACTTAGATTAGATAGTCTTTGAGAACCAAAACTAATTGTTGCAGTTGGTGAAGTAGTTCCGTCTAGTGCTAGTGCACCTGGACCTATCAACGGTGTTACTGCCGCTCCATTTTTATCAAAGCCTAATCTTGCATTTACGTATCCAACTACTGCTTCTTCAGTTGGTACTGAGTCAGACGCTTCGTCACTCATTGAACTGTCTGAACTAAATTCTGTTACAACAACACCACGTTTAAATCCAATACCATCTAAGTTACTTAAGGCAATACTTGCCGCGAACGTAACTTGTCCTGTACCTTGGTCAACTGTAAAGAACCTACCTACTCTAAAGAATCCATTTTGGTCTGTACTTACATAGAATACTCTACCTTTGCCACGTTCATCAATTTCATTTGCTTGTATAGGACTTTGTGGGTCACCGTAAATTACACTTGGATAGTTAGATGTATTAAATCCACCTGTACCAATTTGATTAAAGTCATGTCCTGTTGCTCTACAAGTTGAAATACTTACTGTTAATGTAGCATTTTCACTTGCCGCCAATCCTACTCTAATTGTAATTGCATTTGTTTGAACTACTGATGTCGCTAGTCCTGTCTGTCCCGTTCCACTTACATCACCGTCAGCAATATCTGTGATACTAATGGTTGCATAAGAACCTCTATCAATGTAGTTGTTAATTTTGTGTAGTTTACCTGCGTGTGCAAATAACATATCACCGTTGTTAAGTCTGTCAATATCTTTTTGTTCGTTAAGTCTTGCAATAGCAATTACATCATCACCTGCCGTTGCACCCATTGTAGTACCACCAGCACCTGCATAAGTATTGAGTGCCGCTTCTGTGTTTGCAACAATTACTCTTACATAATCATAACTTGCATCAAATGTAATAACACTATTTCCTGCCGGAACTGATCCACCTAAACTATCTGTTTTACCAAATGCAATACTTCTGTATGTAAAGGCTTCGTTTTCATCAAATATAATTGCAGTTGAAGGTCTTGTTGGTATGTCATCAATTAAGTTAGCAAATTCAAAATTTTGTAATGCTCTAATAGTTACCTTATCACCATTTGCCAACGCCTGTTGTAATCCATCAGTACCGCCGATGTTTAATTGTATAACTGTTCCGCTCTTACTTGCATTTGTGGCTGATTGACCAGGAGCAGTTGTGCTTTGAATACTATTAATTTCGTATCTAATAATACCTACTGAACCACCATGGTCAACTTCAAGTTCAGAAACGTTAAGAGGTAAGTCTGTGTAATCGTAAATGTAAACTTTATTTTTGTTTACTGTGTTAACAAAAGTACTTCCGTTGTCAAAAACCCTTGCAGTTTGAACCATGTTTTTAACAAGTGTAATCTCGTCAACTAATTCGTTTGGATCTGAACCTGCTGATACAAGTCCAAAGTCACCATTACTGTTTGATCCGTTTAATGATCTAATACTTGATCCATTGTTAACATAATAAGCAACGTGGTTGTAATATGTGAACGTAGATACTTGTTCTGATAACGCACCATTGTTAACAACGATACCATAACCTAAATCGTTAACCTGTGTATAGTCATTTGCCAACATACTTCTGTTACCAGCAGTTTGTATGACAATGTCAGTGTTGTCAGGTAATACAAATCCATTACCACTATTTGAACTAGGGTTAAGTAACAATGTTGCCGTGCCAGCCGGACCATTATAATTTATAACTGCATCAATTTGATATCTAATACCATCAATATAGAATGGTGCTGGAGTTTCTGGTTTACGTCTAAATAATCCTGTGCCTGTAGAACTTGAAACGTTAAGTGTAAATGCATCTGTCTTACTTACAACCGTTGCTGGTAAATTTGCAACAAAGGCATCAATATACATTCCACCTCTAAATGCTTTTTTATTAGCACTTGCACTGAACGATGATGCAACCTGTACGTAAGGTGATTTAATTAAAATTTGTCCTTCTGAATCAAGTACCTGTGCAAAACCTCCGTGCCCTTGAATTGACACGTTCATAATTCTGTTGGCATCATTCATTAAGAACACATCCATCTCAGTGTTGTTCTTAGCAGTACTTGAAGGATTTGTTGGATCTGTTAAATAATGATAACCATAACGCGGATCGTTTAATGGATCTAATTGTGCTAAACCATTTAGAATAACTGTACTATGATTTGTCATTAATGCCGCGATCGAAGTTGCGGTACCTGCCTCAGCAGTAGTTGAATCTATACTTTGTGTTGTAACACTCTGTAAACTTGTAAATGCTGTATTTGTTAAAATATAATCTCTGACTAAAATCTTAACATAATCGATCATTGCAGAAAACTGTTGCTGTTCGTTTGGTGGACCTGCTAGTGTACTAGTTGTACCAACCCAATATGCAGTTGATCTTTTTGTTACTGATGCATTACCGCCATATTTCGTATCTAATTGGAGTGCGTCAATAAGTCTACCAACGTCTCTTTCATAATTAGGTTTACTGTAACTAAAGCCGTTCCATATACCTGCATTAGTTGCCACTTGTTGATCAACATAAGCAACCGCTTCATCTTTAATATATTCTTTGTTTGCTTTTAAGAAAGAAATTGCATTTGGATTATTTGTAGGTATTAACTCATTGCCGTCAAATTCGTAATCTCTGTAGAAGTAACTTGTTCTCCAAGGAGACAGTGAAACTCTTTTTGCTGGTCTAATAATTGTACGTCTAAAGTCTGAACCTTTAATAGAACAGTTAGCAGGAAGTTTAATCGGATAATCTTCGTAGTATTGTCCTGTTTCTACGTGAATAGTAATTTGTGTTTGTTTTGTAAAGTTACCGTACTCTAGTTCCTCACCGTTACTAAAAGTAATTGGTTCTTCTAATACTACTTCAACTGCATCGTTACCACTTGTAAATTGTCTTGTGTATTTTACAATTCTACCTAATGCTCCAGACGTTTTACCTCTAACCATCTTACCAGGTAATATATCAACGTTGTTAACCTTACCTTGGTCAACTGCTGTTGCTCCTGAACTAAATGTCAATCTATAAGTACTTCCCTCAACTAGTGTAGGTATTGAAGTGTAACCATTTGTAATAATATTTTCAATGACTGTAAACTTATTACCAAATGCAGTAATAACACTTGGATCAACAGTTTGCGTATTGTCTGTTGTTTGTGTAACAACTTCTGGATAAGTTTTTGTTCCTAAAGAACAGTTCCATAAAATGTTTTGTACTCTTACAATGTCACCTGGTGATGCACCATGTGGAGTTGCAGTAGTAATTTTTACAGTACCACCTACATTATCATATACCGCAGTTGTAATATTGTGTGTTACAGAATTAAATTCAACTGTACCGCCACTTACATAAGTGTGAACATAACTGTTTTGACCTGCATTTATTTCTAATGTATTTGCACTATGGTTCGCTTGTCTAACACCAAATCTATTTTGATATGTTGATGCCGCATTTACGGCTGTGTTTGTAAGGATATGTGTTTTAATAACACTCTCAGCATGATTAAGTGCCGCCAGTGTTTGTGTTCTTTGTGTTGTTCTTGCTATCTGTCCTGATACCGTACTAAAATATCTTACACCAGATTGTATAGCATGGAAGTTAGCATTTTGATCATTTTGTATGTCTAACAACATACCGTCAATAATTAATCCCAAGTCTGTTTTACATCTTGTTTGATTATATACTAATTCAGGATACGTAGCATTTAAGAAACCAATTGTTTCTTTTTGTACAAAATTTTTATTTGGAGTTAATAATGTTACTGCCGGAGCCGCCAACGAGTTTACAGTTATAATAGTTCCTGACTGTACTGTTGATTTGTTTGCGCCATTGTTAAATGTAATTGTTTGTGTGTATGCACCTGGCTCTTTTGGAGATGCAAACATAATCTCTTGTGCTTTCTCCGCCGCCTTGTTAATACTCTTGAATGCATAGTTAATACTTCTACCTTCCTTACCTGCTGGTGTCAATGCCTGTGTATCGTCACCTTGTCCTGATACAAATAAATCTACATTAGAAGTAAACGTTGAATTATCAACATAAAATTTAGTAGCCGCCTGTTTATCATCAGCACCATTCGGTGTACCTTTTCCTGCTAAATCACCTGGATGATCATGCAAGTTAAGTGCACCAGTCATTGTGTCACCATCTCTACGTGTAACAAATTTTCTAGGTAGTGCTTCGCTGTCTAAAAATTGTCCTGTTAATGCAGTATCATATTCAGTATCAGTAATTGTATGTGTTCCTGCTGGAATACCACTTACACCATCATGTGCATTAACTTTAGCAGTATTATTTTTTGCACCTGCTTCAGTACTGTGAATACTTAAAGTTGTATTGTTTATGAATCTTACGTAGTAAGTAAATCCTGACGTTAAATTAGTTGCGTCAGTGCCTGTTGAATTATATCTAAATGAAGTTCCGTTTACACTATTATCAAAACCATGTGATACAGTAATTAGATTGCCATTAATGAAACTACCAATGGTAAGTGTGTATCCTGTTCCGTCTGCTGGTTCTGTTCTAATTCTTACAGGTTCATCTTTTACAAAATATTCTGTGTCAGCAAATTTTTTATCAATAACTAAATCATCAATTGTAATTGCAGTTGAATGCGTGTTACCTATTGCAGTAGCAGTTGCGTCTGATACTGGAGCAATCTTGGCAATACCATATAAACCTTGTGCGTTCATATGTCCACCAAGTGTTGGTGATAAATCTTGTACTACACTTGATCCAGTGTTTGTAATTGTAAGTTGTGTTGTGCTTGTATTATCAACAACAATACCTGCTCCACCAACAATATCTTTCATTAAGATGGCCGAGCCTGCGGCATCTGTAACAGGAACTTTATTTTGTCCTAGTGTGCTTGGAGTGTCTGATAATGCAGTAAAGCCAATAGCACCGCCTTGACCAAAAATTGCATATAGTTCTGTAAAGTTTTCATTCGCTTTCTTAAACGCATCTCTGATACTATCACCCGAAGCATCATTCCCTTCAACACCGATATTAATTACTTGTTTTGTCATCTATTAAAATCCTATACTCTCACCGCATCCACAACTTGATGTTGAGGCTGGATTCGAAACTGTAAAATACGAACCAAACACTTCTTTTTTATAATCTATTTCAGAACCTAGCAAGTACATTACACTTGAAGGATCTACAATAAACTTACCCTTATCAAAGTCAACTACTTCATCTTCGCCAGCAATAGTATCCACAAGACTCCATTCGTACTTGAATCCTGCACAGCCACCGCCTTTTAATGCTAGACGTACTGCTTTTTTACTGTTGTCTTGTAGCATACTAGCCATATGCTCCTTTGCTGATTCTGTCAAAGTAACTATTGTTGACATAATTTGTCCTCTTAATAAAGTTATTTATCTATTATTTTACAAACCGAATGTAATATAAATAGTTATAGTATGTTTTTAAGAACTGAACAAGAAGTGAAGTATTATATGCGCCGTAGCAAAGGCGGTAAACACCATACGTATAAACGTATGAGGACCGTTGTAGTATTTCAATGTGATGATTGTAAAGAAGAATTCAAACGAGACAAAGGTAAGGTTGATCCTAAGCGTCTAGACAACGCATATTACCATGTGTGTCCTAGTTGTGATCCGAAAAGATTTGCACAAAAAAAGGGTGTCGAAAAACGTAAAACACTTGATTCTACAATCGACACCCTTGTAACTATAGATACTCTATAATTATTCAGACTTCCAAATAGTCCATGCACCATAACCAATAGCCGCGTAAGCCGCCAGTTTTGCAAATGGACCTGCAATTAGAACAATTACTCCAACTGCTATCAGTAACGCACCGTCCCATGAAGTTCTTTCATTAAAACGTTTTGATACCCAATTTTTAATTCCGTCTACCATTATATCTCTCCTAGTTGTTTAAACTTTTGATATGCTTGTATAAAGTGTTAACAAGTTTATCTTTTGTTAACCTTCTATCCAATTCTATCTTATGTTTTCTACCTAGATCTTCCAAAGCCTTTTTAGTCATCTTTTTTAGATCTACTTTTCTTGGCACTAATACTAAAGGCTTTTCTTTTTTAACTGCTTTAGGTTTAGAACCAAAAATCTTGTTTATCCAATTAAACATTCTTCTTCTCCGTATTCTATATTAATTTATGCTAATCTTTGATTTATGATGTCCCAATTGATAATACGCATTATGTTTTGGATATACTTCTTCTTACATTCCTTACCTTCTTTAGTATAGTCTGAAAAAGAATGTTCCCACATATCTATTGGCATCATTATATCTGTTTTATAAGATTGATTCGGTGTAGTCTTTACTTCACCTTTTTTTGAAAGATAAATCCAACCTGAACCTTGTAATTTCATTCCTGCTAATAGCACTTCGTCTTTAAAATTATTATAATCTTTAAATTTGCTATTAATAAATTCTTTAATAGGTCCTACTGGTAAGTTTGCTCCACTAGGTTTTCGTAATTGTGTCCACCATAGATTGTGCAACTTTGCGCCTCCATAATTAAAATCAGGATCGCCTTCTTTGTTGTTGTATCTTTCGACATAACCTTTTGACAATATCTTATAATGATATTCTACATTTTCCTTAGACAGTACAGGAGATAATTCATCCGTACCATAAGGCAATTTTTCGAGTGTTAACGATTGTTCTCTTTTAGATTCAAAGAGAGAAATATACTCTCGCATATCATTGGTATAGGTCATACTGTATTTATCGTGTAAATGTATCTAGCAAAGTATGGCTCGCAAGATTTTTAGCCTTGCTTTCTACCATAATGTCTGCATGATCCCAAAAGGTACTTGCCCAGTCATTTACTGCATTATTCCACATATAATCACTGTGAGCACGTAGTTTAGCCTTCTTAAAGCCTTGTTCTAGTAGTTCTTCCATGTTGGGCAATGTATCAACATCATGGCCTACAAGTAGATCTTCACGTGATACAGAATAATGTATCACAGGACGTACACCCCTCCAACTTTCTACTATACGTAAAAATCTATCGTCGGTCGGTTTAATGTATTCACCCGTTTTAACCCAGTGGTGGTGTATGTCAAGAACGAGGGCGAGTCGTGAACGCAGTTCAATACTGGCTTCGATGCCCCACGACATTTCGTCGTTTTCGATCGTAATCGTGTTTCTCGCCTCCGGAGATAGTCTTGGGTATGCGTCGATGATACCGGCTGGACCTTTCCTACCTGAGATGTGAACATTGATTTTAAAGTCTTGGTATTGTCTACCGTATCCCATCCACCTTGCAACGTCAACATGATATTCAAACTCCTCTATACTTCTATTTACTATTTCTGGATTGTCACTTGCTAAGACTGTAAACTGTCCTGGGTGGAAACTTAGACGCACATCTTTTTGTCTAGCAATCTCACCAACGGTAGCAAAATGTTTTTCACAGTATGCAATTACGTCAGGCTTCTTCCAATAGTAAGACCAATCTGCCTGTGTGTAAACAGGCAAACAATCACTACCAAGTCTTACCATTCTAAGTTCATTAGGTAAGTCGCCTACATATTCAATTAAGTTTTTAAATGATTGAATATTATGCACCATAATATCCCACAGTCGTTGTTCTGCAACTTCTTTGGTTTGTCTGTTTAACCAAGCGACTGTTGTACAACGTGTATTCAAAGGACGTTGTATTTCCTCAAGAAGTTTTTTCTTCTGAGTCTGGTCTGGGTGCATATATTTACAGGCAAAGCCTATACGTTTAATCATTTATGTCTTTTGTTCCTTTGT
>TARA_B100001057_G_scaffold435627_1_pt1 | contig 38423 bp, 33 predicted proteins | sample TARA_B100001057 | Tara Oceans TARA_B100001057 (sample SAMEA2621839) | marine metagenome | biome: marine biome (ENVO:00000447); feature: surface water layer (ENVO:00002042); material: "saline water (ENVO:00002010), including plankton (ENVO:xxxxxxxx)" | depth 5 m | reverse complement strand
ACCCTCACCTTGGCAAGGTGATGCTCTACCCCTGAGCTACACTCGCATTTTCAAAGAGGAGCAAATTTAAATAAAAAAGCTCAATTACTTGTTTTTTAATATTTGTTTTAGATTACTAAGTTGTATAAGAGAATCTACTGGAGTCATATTTTCAATATCAACATTATCAAGAATTTTTTTAATCTCTTTCATTTCTGAACTATTATTATCGAAAATTGTAAGTTGAAGCTCATCTATCTCATTCACTTTATTTGATGGCTTTTTTTGCTCTAAATCTTTCAAAATCTTCTCAGAGGTATTAATAATTTGTGCGGGTAGCCCTGCCATTTTACCAACATGAATACCAAAACTATGAGAAGTCCCTCCTTTAACTAATTTTCTTAAAAAAAGTATTTTGTCACCTAGGTTTTTTATACTGACATGAAAGTTCTTAATTCTTGAATATTTTTTTTCCATTTCATTTAACTCATGGTAATGAGTTGCAAAAAGTGTTAGTGGCTTGTAATCAATATCATGAATATATTTAGCAATAGCCCATGCAATTGATATTCCATCATATGTTGATGTTCCTCTACCAATCTCATCTAAAATAATTAAACTTCTCTTAGACAAATTGTTAACTATGCTAGCAGTTTCATTCATTTCCACCATAAAAGTTGATTCTCCAGAACTTATATTATCTGATGCTCCAACTCTTGTGAAAATTTTATCAAAAATTCCAATCTCAGCTTTTTCTGCAGGAACAAAACAACCAATTTGTGCAAGAATCACAATTAAGGCTGTTTGTCTAAGAACTGCCGATTTACCTGACATATTGGGTCCTGTAATCATTAAAATTTGTTGATAATCCTTATTAAGTATAATATTGTTTGGTATGTACTTTTCACCAATGGGTAAAGATTTTTCAATTATTGGATGTCTTCCATTTTTAATTTCTATTGAAACTTTGTCAATTATTTTGGGACGAACATAATTATTATCAATGGAAACTTTCGAAAAAGAAAGTAAACAATCTATTGTTGAGATGATTTTACTATTTGACTTAATATCATTTATAAATTCATTTAGTTTTTTAATTAATATTTCATATTCTGACAACTCAATTTCTTGGATGCGACCATTAGATGTAAGAATTTTGATTTCAAGCTCTTTTAACTCATCATTAATATATCTTTCGGCACTAACTAATGTTTGCTTTCTTGTCCAATTGTCTGGAACCTTTTCTTTGTGTGTATTTCTTACTTCAAAGTAATATCCAAATATGTTGTTAAATCCAATTTTTAAAGATGATATTTCTGTTTTCTCAATTTCTTCTTTTAGTAAGTTATCAAGATAAATTTCAGCGTTTCTTTTGACTTTTCTTAATTCATCTAGTTCAACATTAACACCATTTTTAATAAAGTTACCTTTACTCACAAGAGCTGGAGGATTATCAATTATAGTGTGATTAATAATATTTATTAAATTTTCTAAGGGATTAATTTTAGACGATATTTTTTTAAAGTCTAAACTATTGTTAAGGTAAACCTTAATTTCATTAATTAAGATGCAAGAGTTCATTAGATCTACACAAGACTTGGGAGATATTTTTGTGGTAGCTATTTTGGAGCATATTCTCTCAATATCAGAAATAAACTTTAACTTTTCATCAATAAACAATCTCAGTGGTTGATCATCTTTTAAAAGTTGAACACTTTTGTGTCTTTCAATAATATCTTTTTTGCAAGTTAAAGGAAATAAAACCCATCTTTTTAGGAGCCTAGATCCCATGGGAGTATTAGTACTGTCGATAATATCAATTAGTGATAAATCCTCAGAGTTTTGATTTATAATTTCTAAATTTTTAATCGTGAATTGATCAATCCATACATTTGATTTATTATCAATTCTAGAAATTGAGTTAATATGAAAAATATTATTGTTACTGGTTTCTTTTATATAATGTAGGCATACTCCAGATGTGACAATTGAGTTTTTCATGCCATTAATTCCGAACCCTTTCAAGCTTTTGGTATTGAAATGTTCGTTTAAAATATTTATGTTGAAATCATAGTCAAAAATCCAATCATCGATTTCAGTTTTATAGAAGTTTGTAAATTTATTTTTAAGCTCATTGATCTGAGTTTTAGAAATCAAAATTTCTTTGGGATTAAAACTATTGATTAGCCTTTTAATTGAAATTTCGTCACCTTCATATGTAAAAAAATCTCCTGTTGTAGCGTCTAAAAAAGATATGCCGAACAATTTATCTATATAAACACTGGCTAAAAAATTATTTTTTTTTATTTCAAGTGTGTTATCGTTAAATGTTACACCAGGCGTAATTATTTCAGTGACTCCTCTTTTGACAATTTTTTTTGTCATTTTTGGATCTTCAAGTTGTTCACAGATTGCAACTTTGTTTCCAGATCTTACTAATTTTGGCAAATATGTCTGCAAAGAATGGTATGGAAAGCCAGCTAGCTCAATATTTGAGGAACCATTAGCTCTCTTAGTCAAAACAATATCTAAAATTTTTGAAGCAATGATTGCATCATTACCAAATGTTTCATAAAAATCACCAACTCTAAATAATAAAATATTGTCATGATATTTCGCCTTGATGCGATTATACTGTGATATTAACGGAGTTTCTTTAACTTTGCTTTTCATAAATTTAAGTTGAGAAAGTTAACAAATATTGAATTAAATAGACCTAATCTTAAAGAATTTAAATCTCTAAAGAAAAGTAACATAATTATAGTACTAGATAACATTAGAAGTGCTCACAACGTAGGTTCAATTTTTAGAAGCTCAGATGCTTTTAAAGTACAGAAAATTTTAGCGGTTGGTATTACTGCAACACCTCCAAATAATGAGATTAGAAAAACAGCTTTAGGTGCTGAACAATCAGTAGATTGGGAGATCTCTAAAAATATTTCTGAAGATTTAATCAATTTAAAAGAAATAGGCTACGAAATTATTTCTGTTGAGCAAACAAATAATTCAATTTCGTTAGAAAATTTTATACCAAAAAAAAATAAGATTGTTTTAGTATTTGGTAATGAAATTAAGGGTATTAGTAAAAAAATTATTGATTTAACTGACACTGCAGTTGAAATCAAGCAATATGGCACAAAACATTCATTTAATGTTTCAGTAACATCAGCAATATGTTTATGGGAAATTAGTAAAAGATTAAAAGAATTATAATCTAGTTAATAGTCAAATACGTCATAGGCAATACCTATTCCAAAGTAATAGTACGAATCATTATTACCAACAAGAGTGGCGTCCCATGCGTCGTCCATTGAAGTTTTGTATGTGGATTCAAATATTAAGTTTAACTCTTTGCTGATTCCATATTCTCCGACTAATCCAATGGATAAGGTCGATGTTCTTGGAGCATTTGACCATGAATTTTTGTCATTTCCATTCACATCGTCATCGTATCCATAAGAATAGATGTGTTCGTCTGTATATAAATCCTGTTTCTGTGAGGTAAAAATATTCATACCTAAACCTGCTTTTACTGAAACATCAAAATCAGTAAAATAAGTATTAAGCTCTTTTAGCGGATATAAATATGAGGCATTAAATTCGATAAATTTATTTTGAAATTTCTCTCCATTGCCATCAAAATTATTGTATGGATCATATATCTCATCTCTAGAATGTACAATATCATCATCTCCTTCATCACCTACGTATCTTTTTAATCCAGCCATTTCTCCTTTTGAAAAAGATAACTCAATTACACCATCAATAAATGTTCTTCTAATTCCAACATTGTAAGCATATCTTAATTCATCAAAGTCACCATTTTCTTGAGTGGCTGTTCCAAAATCGTATTGTTTGATATCTCCATTGAAATTTATAGCACCATATGAGAATAGAACTCCCCATGCTTTATTGCTGGCTGGCCTTACATTTTCACCATTAGGATATACAGAATTTTCCTGTGCATTAGAAACAATAACAGAAAGTAAAAATGAAAGCTGTAGAACAAATTTTTTCATATAAACAATAATTGGATACAATATTACGTTTTTTTTATTAGAATAATGAAAAGCAATAACTTGATTATTGTTTGGAAATAATCATTCAACTTAAGCTTTTTTTTAAATTTGCAAAAAAACAATCAAATGAAACTAAGATCAATACTATACCTAAGTGTAATATCAATAATACTTTCAAGCTGTGGAATTGGCATGATGTCAACTAAATACAATACAACAAAATTCACAGTTACTCCTCCAAATCTTCAGGTACATGGGAACAAGATTAAAATTAGTGTTGATGGCTTCTTTCCAGAAAAATATTTTGCGAAAAAAGCTATAGTTGAATTTACACCAGTATTAGTTCACAAAAGCGGTGAAGAAAAGTTTAAAACTATAACTGTACAGGGTGAAAACGCAAATGGTGGAGAAGCTACAATATTTTTTGAGCCAGGAGGAAGCTTTAGTTATGTTGACGAAATTCCTTACAATGATAACATTAAAGAATCAGTGCTTGAGCTAAGAGCTAAAGCTACTCTAAATGACAAGAGTTTAAATTTTGAAACAATCAAGATTGCAAAAGGAACCAACATAACCTCTACAAGAGTTATTGACAATGAAGTTGCTGCAATAGCCGATCATGAGTATGAAACAGAAACAATATTAGAAGAAAGTGCAATTGTATATTTTTTAGTAAATCAATCAAACATTCGTTCCACTGAAAAAACAGACACAGATATACAAAAATTAAAAGATTTTATTAATAGTGGCAATGAAATACACTCAATTGAAATTAAGTCATTTGCCTCTCCTGAGGGAGCCGTAAATGCAAATGATGATGTTTCAGACAGAAGATTAAAGTCAACAGAAAATTACACAAAATGGTTGTTGAACAAACTTGATGTAGAACCTGAGCTTTACACAATTAAATCAATTGGAGAAGATTGGCAAGGCTTTAATATGTTAATGAGATCTTCTGAAATTAAAGACAAAAGAAGAATAACAAAAATAGTCAACTCAGTTGAAGATTTGGAGAAAAGAGAGCAGGCTATAAGAGATATGGCAGAGTTATATGAAGCAATTGAAAAAGATATCTTACCACAACTAAGAAAAGCAGAAATTACAATAAAATCTTTTGAACCAAAAAAATCTACCGAGACCATCAAAAGGATGTCTAATATGAGCCCAGATTCCTTAGAGATTAATGAATTGCTTTACTCTGCTACTTTAGCAGAATCTGATGCAGATAAAATTAAAATATATGAAAGTGTAAAATCTCTACACAATGACTGGAGAGCATACAATAACACAGCTTGTATATATATTGATAAAAAAGAGCATGAAAAGGCTAAAAATGAATTGGAAAATTCAACAGCAAAAGAAAATGAAATTAATCAAAACTTAGCTATCATTTTTGCAAGAAAAGGAGATTTTAAAAAAGCAGATCAATTTTATGCACTTTCAAATCCTTATGAAAAAAACATTGCACTGCTTAACTTAAGAAAAGGTCAATACAATAAAGCAGCCAGATTTTTTAAAGGCAAAAAAAGCCATAATGCCGCATTAGCTCAAATTCTAAGTGGAAATAACAATGCCTCTTGCAATGAAAAAACTGCAGAGTGCTATTATCTCAACTCAATAATCGCAGCTAGAAATAGTAATGAGTTTGTTTTGCTTAATAATTTAGAAAAGGCCATTAATCTAAATAATTACTTTAAGGCAGAAGCAAAATCTGATATTGAATTCAGCAACTACTCTCAAAACCCCTCATTTATTGAGTTACTAAAGTAATTTTGTGAAGCTTCCAAATCTAATTGTTGGAGGAGCTCCAAAATCAGGAACTAGCTCTTTATATTTTTGGCTTAGCGAACACCCTGATACTTTTGCATCAAAAGTTAAAGAGACATTTTTTTTCAACGATAAAATAAATAAGTTTAATATAAATTGTAACTGTATTGAACATGATATTCATCAATACTCGAAATTTTTTGCGGGAGCAAAAAAAGAGAAAATTATATTTGAAGCCACTGCTGCTTATATTTATTCAAATAATGCACTAAAAAATTTAATTGATTTTGATGATCCACCAAAAATTATTTTCTTGCTAAGAGAACCATCACAACAGATTTACAGTCACTACAAAATGGAGAATTTTAGGACCAAAAGAGTAAATGAAAGCTTCTCTGAGTATTCAAAAAGAGACATAATTATTAATCGAGCAAACTACTATCAATACCTGAAAAATTGGTACGATTTTTACCCTAACGAAAAAATTAAGTTGATTCTTTATGAAGATTTAATTAAAAATAAAAAAGAGGTTTTATTTGATATCTGTGATTTTTTAGAAATTGATAAAAAATATTTTGAAAACTTTGACTTTCAACACAGAAATAAATCAATTAAAATTAAAAGCAAAAAACTACATAATCTATCACAAAAGATTCAGCCATATATTCCTCACGCAGTTCAAAAACTAATCTTGCCCATATATCTCAACCTTAACAGTAGCGATAATATAAATTTAGTTGATACAGATATAAAGATTTTGAAAGACTTAAAACACAAATTTATTTTTTTGAAAAGTGAGTTGTCAAATTTAGACTCCTCTCTTAATTTTAAATACTGGGAATAAATTTAGTAACTCCATTTTTATGCTCTTGAAAAATAATGTTTTTAATTAACTTAAAATGCTTGGAATTATTTTTAAAATCTATGTTGGTAACATCAATTAGTATTACAGGAAACTCAGATCTCTTGCTTATATAATCTAAGTAAGTGTCATTTAACTTTTTTAAATAATCTGACTGAATATTATTTTCATACTCTCTACCTCTTTTTGTTATTTTATTTTGCAAAGAACTTAGATCAGAATGCAGATAAATTAAGATTTCAGGGTTTTTAACTGATTTTTTCATTAAAGAGAAAATCTTATTGAAGATATTAAGCTCATAATCTTTTAGAGTATTAACAGCAAAGAGCTTGGACTTATCAAAAATAAAATCTGAAACAGTACCTGTAAAGAACATGTCTTCACTATTTAATTTTAATAACTCATATCTTTCAGCTAAAAAAAATAGTTCAAGAGGTAGCGCATTCTTATTTAAATTTTCATAAAAATCTTTAAGAAATGGATTATTTTCAAAAGTCTCAAGTATTAGTTTATATCCTAAATCATTTGACAATAACTTAGCCAATGTTGTTTTACCTACACCAATATTTCCTTCTATTGATATTGATTTATAATTCATATTCAAAAACTTTATTATCGTCTTTACACTCTTTAATTAACTGTTTGATATTTTTTTTTGATTCTGGGTGAATAAAAAAAGGAGCTATGTCTGCCAAAGGCCTTAACACAAACATTCTTTGATCAAGATGTTTATGTGGTATTATTAGTTCTTTTGATTTGATAATTTGTTTGCCACAAAATAATATGTCAATATCAATAGTTCTTGGACCCCATTTCTTTTTTCTGATTCTCCCCATATCATTTTCTATTATTGATATAATTTTTAAAACTTTAAGAGGATCGTAAATTGATTTTATCGCAACTACCATGTTAAAATAATCTCTTTGATTTTTGACCCCCCAACATTCGCTAACATATATTTTTGATTTGTTAATGATTTTTCCAATTAACAACTCAATGTTTTTTATACATGTCATCAAATTAGAATACCTATCACCAATATTTGAACCAATTTGCAAAAAAATCATAGCATTATTATAAAAGAAATATTCATAAATTTACATCAAAATCTTATAAGCCTGTGAACTTTATTAAAAAAATTTTTTCTAATATTTTGTCTACTATTATTAGTACAATAATACTTTTTGTTATTCTATTAATTTTCTTTTCGACCTTAGTTAATTACATGAACAAAAAAGATCGCATATCAGTAGAAGAGAATACTGTTTTAAAAATTGATTTATCAACACCAGTTGTAGAGCGCTCAGCTGATAACCCTATTGAGTTTATAAACAGTTCGGGAGATAATCCTATTGAACTAAAGGACGTTCTTTTGTCGATTGAAAAAGCAAAAAATGATGACAGAATAAAATTAATTTACTTAAACTTTAGTGAAGTAAATGCAGGGCTTTCCTGTATTGAAGAAATAAGAGCAAAGCTAGTAGACTACAAAACAAGCGGTAAGCAAATCATTGCATATTCTAATTATTACAGTCAATATTCTTATTTGTTATGTTCTGTGGCAGATAAAATTTATCTTAATCCAAACGGATTTATTGACTTAAAAGGAATATCAGCAAGTGTAATTTTTTTCAAAAACTTACTTGCAAAAGTTGGAGTCGAAACTCAAATAATAAGAAAAGGTCAGTTTAAAAGTGCTGTAGAACCTTTTACCGAAACAAAGATGAGTAATTCTAGCAGACTGCAAACTAAGCTATTGATTGAGGATATTTCAGAATTTATGATAAATTGTATTAGTGAAGAAAGAAATATTGAAGTATCAAAAATTAACAATGATATCAACGAACTAAGATTAAACTCTGCAGCAGCATGTAAAAAGCTTAATTATATTGATGATATTTTATATGAGGATCAATTGAAAGACTCACTAAAAAATTTTAGTAGCTCCGCAAAAATAAAAACAATCGATCTAAAAAACTATGTAAATGTAAAATTGAATAGCAAACAAAAAATCAGTAGAAACAAAATTGCTGTTATTTACGCCAATGGCACAATTTCTAATAACAAAGGTTCAATCAATGAGATTGGTACACAAACAATTACAAAATCATTAATTCAAGCTAGAGAGGACAAAAACGTCAAAGCTATTGTACTAAGAGTTAATTCACCAGGTGGTAGTGCAATGACATCAGACTTAATTTGGAGAGAAACAATAATTACAAAAAAAGCAAAACCAATAATTGTTTCAATGGGAGATTATGCGGCTTCAGGAGGCTACTATATTGCATGTGCAGCTGATAGTATTTTTTCAAATAAAACCACTGTAACAGGTTCGATTGGTGTTTTTGGTATAATTCCAAATCTTAAAAAATTATATAATGAACAATTATCTATTTTTTTTGATACGGTTAATACTCACAAATACTCAGATATGGGAACTAACAGAAGGTTAACCAACTTTGAGATTGATAAAATAAGAGAAAACATTAATCAAATTTATAGTGACTTTATAAATAAAGTTGCAGAGGGAAGAAATATGGATACACTATATGTAGATAATATTGGGCAAGGGAGAGTATGGAGCGGAGCAAAAGCAAAAGAAATAGGACTTGTTGACACTCATGGAGGTCTTTTTGATGCTATTGATGCTGCTAAATTAATTGCTAATATTGATGACTACAGGATAATAGAACTACCTAAGAAAAAAGACCCTTTACAGAATATCTTTTCAAAAATTAATTCAAGCTCAAAATTTCTAAATTTAATAGATAATTATAATTTCAAAAATCTAGAAGAATCACTTGAACTTGAAAGAGATATTTTGCAAATGCACATGAAAAACATAATTTTTTTTAATTGAACAATGTTTTAATTTTTTCCTTAGAAGTTTTGAAATCAACAATATATCCTTCATGTGATCTTACATTGAATACTTCTCCACCATCGAAGATCAAGTATTGCCCCTTAATACCTGACAACTTACCAGAAATTAAATTATTTCTTTCCAGCTTTAGGCTTTTAATCTTTGTAGGATATTTTTCTACTGGATAATTAATAATATTAACTGTATCATCATCATGCACATATTTTCTAAGATCATCTGACAATAGTCTAGAAAGTTTATTTTTCCAATTTACTAAATTAACATCATCGGGATTGCCTGAAAGCATTTTCCTCCAATTTGTTTTATCACTAATTTCAGACTTCAAGATAACCTCTATTTCACCTGACAATCTTCTGTTTGGTACTTCAGCAAAAATTATTGCCTGCGATGCTCCTTGATCCATCCATCTTGTAAAGATTTGTGATTTTCTTGTTATCCCTACTTTTATGCCGGTTGAATTTGCTAAATACACATAATGAGGCACTAGTTGAAATTTTTTTTCCCATTCTAAATCTCTTTCTTCAATTCCTAAATGAGCAGTGCATAATTCTGGCTTGAAAATACTTTGTGATGCTTGAGGTAATGTCCAATAACAGTTATAACAAAAGTTTTGTCTATAAAAACTTTTAAATAGTTTATTACAAAAACATTTCACTTTTCCTGTCCAAAATATCTCAATATCATTTCCTATCAACTCATTCATTGAAATATCACAGAGATTGTAATTAACATTACTTAAGTTTTCGGTTTTCATTTTTTTAATTACAAATTGCATGCTATTTTTGTATTTTAAACTAAAAATATAAAATTGATTAATATTTCTATAAAAAATTCTCTTTTATCTTGGATTGTTAAAAAAAGAATTTACCAAATTGATCAATTTATTTTACATCCAAAAAAAACTCAAGAAGACGTATTAAGTTCATTAATATATAAATCAAAGGGTACTTTTTTTGGAACTGAACATAATTTTAATAAAATAAAAACTTATTCTGATTTTTCAAAACATGTTCCAATAAGAAAATATGAAGATATTTTTAAGTACATTAAGCTAACCAGAGAAGGAGAAAAAGATATTCTATGGCCAGGTAAAATTAAATGGTACGCTATTTCTTCAGGAACTACAAACTCAAATAGAAAATTTATTCCAATGACGAAGGCTTCAATAATGGACTGCCATTTGAATGCAGGCAAGGACATGCTTTCAATGTATTGTAATAACTTTTCTTCAACTAATGTGTTTAATGGTAAAGGAATTATGCTAGGTGGTAGTCAAAATGTTAAAAATGATTTTGTGGAGGGAGATTTATCTGCAATTCTTCTAGAAAATTTACCATTTTGGGTAAGCATACATAGCTCAACAGATGTTGAAACATTATTAATTGATGATTGGGAGGACAAGCTGAAGAAAATAGCGGATAATGCTGTTCGAGAAAATATCACTAATCTTACCGGAGTGCCGTCATGGATGTTGGTATTATTAAAAAAAATAAAGGAAATGAGTGGCGTTAATAATTTAACTGAGATTTGGCCAAACCTTGAACTCTTCATGCATGGTGGAATAAATTTTTCACCATACAAGAAACAATTTTATGATTTATATCCATCATCTCAATTGAATTATTTAGAAATCTACAATGCATCTGAAGGATTTTTTGGAATTAAAAATGATTTTGAAAAAGAAGATTTGTTACTTATGCTTGATTATGGTATTTTCTACGAATTCATAAAGAAGTCAGATTTTTTAAATGAAAGATATAATGCTATTCCTCTATGGGAAGTTGAAAAAAACATGGAATATGCTATGATAATTTCAACAAATTCTGGACTATGGAGATATTTAATTGGTGACACTGTAATCTTTACTAATACGAATCCCTTCAAAATTAAAATTAGTGGACGAATCAAATCGTACATTAATTCATTTGGAGAAGAACTAGTAGTTGATAATGCAGAAAAAGGTATTGCAGAAACATGTGAGATTCTTAATTGTAAGGTTAATAATTACACTGCCGGGCCAAAATTTCTACAGAACGGAACTGGACAACACCTCTGGCTTATTGAATTTGAAAATAAAAACACTAACACCTTAGATTTTGAAAAGGCTTTAGATGCTAGGCTTAGACAGCTTAATAATGATTACAATGCTAAAAGATTTAAAAGCCTTGTACTTAAAAACCTTAAAATTATATCACTTGAAAAAGGAACTTTCTATAAATGGCTAAAAAAGAATAATAAATTAGGCGGTCAACATAAGATACCAAGACTAAGAAACGATGATAAACTAATAAAAGAACTACTAAATATTTAGTCTCAGTTAATGAATAATTAATTATGTTTTTTATTTTCGAAGAAAAAAAAATATGCACTTAGCAATTTCAGGAAACATAGGTTCAGGTAAAACAACTTTAACAAAAAAACTTTCAGAGCATTACAAATGGATAGCAAACTATGAGGATGTAGAAAACAATCCTTACTTGAACGATTTTTATAAGGACATGCAACGCTGGTCGTTCAATCTTCAGGTTTATTTTCTTAATAGCAGATTTCGTCAAGTAATAGATATTAAAAATAGTAAGAAAACTCATATACAAGATAGAACTATTTATGAAGATGCCCACATATTTGCCCCAAATCTACATACAATGGGCTTAATGAGTACAAGAGACTTTAACAATTATCAAGAAATTTTTAATCTCATGGACGAGTTCGTTAAAGGACCTGATCTATTAATCTACTTAAGATCATCTGTTTCAACACTTGTTGAACAAATACAAAAAAGAGGAAGAGAATATGAAAACAGTATCAGACTTGATTATCTTACAAGATTAAACGAAAGATATGAAGCATGGATTTCCGAGTACAATAAAGGAAATCTGTTAATTATAGATGTGGACGATATTAACTTTTCTGAAAACGAAGAGGACTTTGGTGACATCATTGAAAAAATTGACGCGAAAATTAACGGATTATTCTAATTCCTAACTTTCCCATTTACTCATATACAAAGAGATAGTATAACTATTAAGAGTTCATTTTTTGGAAGACCAACAATGACCAACCCTTCGAAAGAATCGTCTGCCTCATTTCAAAGAATTTAGCACCGATTCAATCTAAATTTGCAATAGTTAAATTCACACTAATTTCACTTCAATAAATTTTGTTTGCAGAAGATTTTAAAGTATTATTTGAAGTGAAAGTAAGTTCATTTTTTGAAAAAAGGCTAGTAAAATCATTGATGATTTTTGAATTATCATTATTTACTAATTTAGCAAAAGTGAGTTCGTTTGAAAGTGAAACAAATTTTACATCATACATTTCAGAGCTTGATTGATTATTAATAATGAAATCTGATGATACAGTTTCAAAATCATATGTCGTATTCATATCATCAATAAAAAGATTGTTTACTGGCTCAGGTTCGCTAACGGTTGAAATGGTTTTCATTGAAATAGAAGGAGCTATTACAAGCGCAACAACTGACATCAGCTTTAGTAAAATGTTTAAAGATGGTCCTGAGGTATCCTTAAATGGATCGCCAACAGTATCTCCAACAACAGCTGCCTTGTGAGCTTCTGTACCTTTTTTCCCCTTCTCCTCTATCATTTTTTTTGCATTATCCCATGCTCCACCAGCATTTGATTGAAAAATTGCCATTAACACTCCACATGTTGTAACTCCTGCTAACAAACCACCAAGCATTTCTGCACCACCAAAAAAACCTATTAAAACAGGAACTATTATTGCTAATAAACCTGGCGTTACCATTTCTTTAATTGACGCTTGAGTTGAAATTTCAACACATTTATCATACTCAGCAACTCCAATTGCAGCATCAAAAATTTTCTTATCCGCTGCACTTGCTTTTGACATATCTGAGTTATTTTTTTTCATTACTTCTAGAGCGGCTTTTAAAGGTGGAATATCTTTGAATTGTCTTCTAACTTCTTCAATCATTGACATGGCTGCTCTACCAACAGCGTTCATTGAAAGAGCTGAAAAGACAAAAGGAAGCATACCTCCAACAAGAAGACCTGCCATGATAACAGGCTTAGATACATCAATTGTTTCAACACCAGCTGTTTTCATAAACGCAGCAAAAAGAGCCAACGCAGTCAAAGCCGCAGAAGCTATCGCAAAACCTTTGCCTATTGCAGCTGTTGTATTACCTACTGCATCAAGCTTATCTGTTCTTTCTCTAACCTCGGCTGGTAGCTCAGCCATTTCGGCGATTCCTCCTGCATTGTCCGAAATTGGTCCATATGCATCAACTGCTAATTGTATTCCAGTATTAGCTAACATACCCACGGCAGCTATAGCAATTCCGTACAAGCCAGCAAAGTTGTGTGATACGATAATAGCAGTTGCTATAACTATTATAGGTAATGCCGTAGACATCATTCCAACCCCAAGTCCTGCAATTATGTTTGTTGCTGAACCCGTTTCTGATTGTTTAACAATAGACGAGACTGGCTTTGTTCCTGTTCCAGTATAATATTCTGTTATCTTTCCAACTAGAAGACCTGCAATAAGTCCAGAAATAGTAGCCCAAAAAACCCCTATTGAGGAATAACTTTGACCTCCTTCACTCCAAGTTTCAGGTAATAATCCTTGTATTAAAAAGTAAGATGCTACTAGCATGAGTCCTGCAGATCCAAATTCTCCTATATTAAGAGCTTTGTGTGGTGATCCTCCCTCCTTAACTTTAACAAAAAATGTACCTAAAATTGACATCAAAATACCAACAGCAGCCAAAGCCATTGGCAAATAAACTGCTCCAAGACCATTGTATGAACTTGAAAATTCAGGTAAATTAACAAATACTGCTCCCAACACCATTGTACCAATAATTGAGCCAACATAAGACTCAAATAAATCAGCTCCCATTCCAGCCACATCTCCTACATTATCACCAACATTGTCAGCAATTGTAGCTGGATTAAGTGGGTGGTCCTCGGGAATTCCTGCTTCAACTTTACCAACAAGATCTGCCCCTACATCAGCAGCTTTAGTATATATACCTCCTCCAACTCTAGCAAAAAGTGCTATTGATGATGCTCCCAGTGAAAAGCCTGATAAAACGTTTAATACCATTTCGATGTTTGTTCCCCATTCCATACTGCTATATATCATAAATAAGCTACTCAAGCCAAGAACACCTAGACCTACAACACCAAGTCCCATAACAGAGCCTCCTGCGAATGCAACCTCAAGGGCTTTAGCTAATGAGCTTCTTGCGGCATTGGTAGTTCTGACATTAGCTTTTGTTGCAACTTTCATTCCAATTAATCCAGCTAGTGCAGAACAAATTGCTCCAACTACGAAAGAAACTGCTACCATGGCATTAGATCCTTCTTCAGAATTTCCTTTAAATACTAATAATACAGCAACAGCAACCACAAAAACTGATAAAATTTTGTATTCTGCTTTTAAAAATGACATTGCTCCCTCAGCAATGTTTTTTGCAATATTTGACATTTTTTCGTCTCCGACAGGCTGCTTAGAAACCCATGAGTTTTTCCAAAAAACAAAAACAAGTGCAACTAAACCAAATGCTGGTAAAAAACTAATTATAAATTCCATTATATATTTTTTAAATTTTCCCAAAAATAGGACTTTTTGATAAATAAAGCATTAAGGGAATTTTATATTATTTTTAATGCGGTAATTTGTTAAATTTGTTAAAACTATTCAACAATGAAAATAGCAGTATGCATAAGCTGTGTTCCTGACACAACATCAAAAATAAATTTTACTGAAAACAACACTGAGTTTAATAAAGAGGGCATTCAATTCATTATTAATCCTAATGATGAATTTGGCTTAACAAAGGCCATTTTTATAAAAGAACAAAATCAAGCTGAAGTAATTGTAGTATCAATAGGAGAATCATCAATTGAACCAGTACTTAGAAAAGCTCTAGCAATTGGAGCAGATTCTGCCGTTAGAATTGATGATAAAGCTAAAGACAGCATCTGTGTTGCAAAAAATCTATCTGCCTATTTAGCAGAAAATAAGTTTGATCTCATAATCATGGGAAAAGAATCTGCAGACTACAATGGTGGTGTTGTTCATGGAATTGTAGCAGAAAACATTGGAATGCAATTTGTAAATGCTTGTGTTAGTCTAGAAATTTCTGATGACTCATACATCATTGAAAGAGAAACGGAAGGAGGTACAGAAAAGATGAGAATAAAATCTCCTGCAATTATCGCTGGACAGAAAGGACTTGTAGAAGAAAAGGATCTGAAAATACCAAACATGAGAGGTATAATGCAAGCAAGAACAAAACCACTAAATGTTTTAAAGTCTGAAAGCTTTGATTTTATTCAATCAATTGAATTTATCAAGCCTACTAAGAATAAAGAATGTATTTTTATTGATGAAGAAAATGTTGCTGAGTTAGTCAAAATCTTAAATGAAAAAGAAAAAGTGATATAATGAAAATATTAGTATTTGCAGAAAATTGGGACGGAATTTTTAAAAAAAGTTCTTTTGAAGCAGTATCATACTCAAGAGAATTAGCTGAACAAAACAATTATGAACTTATTACACTCAGCTTCAACAATGTTTCTGATGAGGAAATTAATAAACTTTCTAAGTATGGTAGTTCAACGGTAATTACAACTAACCCCATTGACAAAGTGGATAGTATTTCAATGTCAAAATTGATTTCTGATTTAACAATTCAATATGATATAAAATTATTTATCTTTTCATCAACTTATTCCTCTAAGATGTTTGCTCCTCGTCTCTCAGCTAAGTTAAACTCTTCAATTTTTACTAATGTTATTGAATTACCCTCATCTCTAAATCCACTAAAACTAAAGAAAAAAGTATTTTCTAGCAAAGCTTTTGAAATTGCAAAGTCTAATTCAGAAAAAAATATAATAATGATACACCCAAACTCGTATGGTGTTAAAGAATTCTCATCTAATCTAAAGTCTCAGGGATTTACTTTTGAAAGTAAGAATGAAATTCAAATAATTAACATCCAAAAAAGTTCAGGCAAAGTAAATCTTTCTGAAGCTGATATAGTTATTTCTGCTGGAAGAGGAATGAAAGGGCCCGAAAATTGGGAGCTTATCGAAGAGTTAGCTAAGTGTCTAAATGCTGCAACAGCATGTTCAAAACCTGTCTCAGATATTGGATGGAGACCTCACAGCGAGCATGTAGGACAAACTGGTAAAACAGTTGCTCCAAATCTTTATTTTGCCATAGGTATTTCAGGTGCAATACAACACTTAGCTGGTGTTAATTCTTCAAAAGTTATGGTCGCAATAAATACAGATCCTGAGGCCCCATTTTTTAAAGCCGCTAATTATGGAATTGTTGGAGATGCTTTTAGTGTCGTTCCAAAATTGATTGAAGAAATAAAGAATATCAAAAATTAGTTTTGGAAATCATTCAGCTTGATATAGTAGCAATAAGGGCTAGTGACACACAAAATAACGCTTACGTTCTTCTTTTGAAAGAACTGAGAGGTTCTAGACAATTGCCAGTTGTTATAGGCTGGTGTGAAGCAAGGTCAATTGCGATAGCTCTTGATGGAACTGAAGAAAATGAGCGCCCTCTAACTCATGACCTCTTTAAGGTTATGACAAAAGAGCACGACATTACTGTCACTAAAATAATTATCCATAGTCTAAAAGATGGAATTTTTCACTCTAGTTTCTTCTGTAAAAGTCAAACACACGGTGAAATAGAAATTGATGCAAGAACCTCAGATGCAATTGCATTAGCATTAAGATTTTCTTGCCCAATTTTTACTTACGAAAAAATACTTGATAAAGCCGGTGTGTTAGTTAGAAAGAATATGAAATATGAAAATCAAAAAACCACTGAAAAAACCGTTCATAAGAAAGAGGTGAAGACATATGGCGAAATGAAACTTTCAGAATTAAAAAAACTACTTAAAAAAGCGATTGAATCAGAAAATTATGAAAAAGCATCTAAAATAAGAGATGAAATCAATAAAAGAGGTAATAATTAAAAATGAGATTCTATTTTTTTCTTTTTTTTGCTCTTAGCTTCACAAAAATTTCTGCAGAAGAAAATATATACGGCACATGGTCATTTAAAGCCATAAATGATGAAAAATCAAATAAAAACAAAAATTTAAAGCCTATTGGACCAAAAGATTATCTAAAAATTAATTTAGATAATTCGTTTGAATATAAAATAGATTCTCTGAACTTAGAAGCAAAAGGAAACTTCATTATTGAGAATGATAATTTAGTATTTCAGTACACAAGTCCAAAAGATACCACAAGATTATATAGACTTTCTGTTCAAAAAGATAGATTGACATTAAATGAGAATGGCATAATATTTGAATTCAAAAAAATTCAAAAAAATTGGATAAATGATATTTTCAGGGGAATTTTAGGTTTAGCTAGTCTAGTACTTTTATTATTTGCCATTAGTAGAAACAAAAGATCTGTAAAATGGGGATTAGTTTTTAAGGGCATAATAATTCAAATACTTTTTGCAATATGTATACTGAAGGTTCCACTGATAATGAACATTTTTGAATATGTAAGTAAGACTTTTGTCGTTATCTTAAATTTTACTGAACAGGGTTCATTATTTTTATTTGGCAGTTTAATTTCGGACACAGAATCATTTGGATATATTTTTGCATTTCAAGTGCTACCAACAATCATATTTTTCTCATCCTTAACTAGTGTTTTATTTTATTATGGATTTTTACAAAAAGTTGTTTTATTTTTCGCAAAATGGATGAAAAAATTTTTCAACTTATCTGGCTCAGAAAGTTTAGCTGCAGTAGGAAATATTTTTTTAGGACAAACAGAATCTCCATTACTGGTTAAACCTTACATAAAGAATATGACCACATCAGAACTTTTATGTTTAATGAGTGGAGGAATGGCAACTATTGCAGGAGGAGTGTTGGCTGCATACATTGGATTTCTTGGTGGATCAGACATTGATTCTCAAATATTTTTTGCAAAGCATCTTATTGCTGCTTCAGTTATGTCAGCTCCAGCAGCAATAGTCGCATCTAAAATATTAATTCCCGAAACTAAAGAAATAAATCAAGGATTAGAAATCAACAATGAAGATTTAGGTACAAATGTTTTAGAAGCAATTAGTATTGGAACTAAACAGGGAATTAGTCTTGCTGTGAATGTAGGTGCAATGTTGTTAGTTTTTGTTGCCTTTATAAGCATGATAAATTATTTTCTTTCTGACTTTTTTGGAAATTTTACTGGTGCCAATAACTTAATTGAAAATGTTACTAATGGAAATTACTACAGCTTGTCAATGGAATTTCTATTTGGATATTTATTTGCTCCACTTTCTTGGCTTATTGGTGTTTGTTACGAAGATATTATATTAGTAGGTCAATTACTTGGTGAAAAAACAATATTAAATGAATTTGTAGCATACATAACATTGGCTGATCTCAAAGAATCTAATATGTTTTTTGAGCAAAAATCTCTAATTATAGCAACCTATATTCTTTGTGGTTTTGCAAATTTTGCATCAATAGGGATTCAAATAGGTGGAATTGGAGCAATTGCACCAACAAGAACCAAAGATTTATCAAAATTGGGTATCTTAGCTTTAGTTGCTGGAACAGCTGCATGTCTATTTACAGCAACTATCGTTGGAATAATAATCTAAACTATGAAACAATATCTTAATTTAATCGATAAAGTGATGAAAGAAGGTTCAGTGAAAAATGATCGAACAGGAACTGGCACAAAAAGTATTTTTGGATATCAAATGAGATTCGATTTGTCTGAGGGGTTTCCATGTATCACAACTAAAAAGCTACATTTAAAATCAATAATACATGAGCTGTTGTGGTTTTTAGATGGAGATACAAACACAAAATATTTAAATGATAATGGTGTACGTATTTGGGACGAGTGGGCTGATTCTGATGGTAACCTAGGTAGCATTTACGGCTACCAGTGGAGAAGTTGGCCAGCTCCAGATGGTAATCATATTGATCAAATTTCACAAGTTATTAATGATATTAAATCAAATCCTAATAGTAGAAGATTAATTGTGAGTGCATGGAATGTCGGTGATATAAAAAATATGGCTTTGCCACCATGCCATGCTTTTTTTCAGTTCTATGTGAATGAAAATAAATTATCTTGTCAGCTCTATCAAAGAAGTGCTGATATTTTTCTAGGGGTACCATTTAATATTGCATCTTATTCACTACTAACAATGATGATAGCTCAAGTTTGTAATTTACAATATGGTGATTTTGTTCATACATTAGGAGATGCTCATATATACAAAAATCACTTTGAACAAGTTAAAAATCAACTTATAAGAAAGCCAAAGACTTTACCAACAATGAAGATAAATCCTAACATTAAAAATATTTTTGATTTTAAGTTTGAGGATTTTGATTTAGTAGATTATAATCCTCATCCTCACATAAAAGGAAAAGTTGCCATATGAAAAAGAGAGTTACTGTGCTTGGCTCAGGTCTGGTTGGCAGTGTCATAGCAAATGACTTATCAACTTTTTGTGATGTTACTTGCGTAGATATCTCAGAAAAAAATCTTTCAAGAACGAACGATTCTATAACTAAAAAGCTATGTGACATTAGAAACAAATCAAATATTAGAGAGGCTATAAAAGATTGTGATCTAGTAGTTGGGGCAGTACCTGGTCACATGGGTTTTAATACTTTAAAAGATGTGATTGATATAGGAAAAAACATAGTAGATATTTCTTTTTTCTCTGAAGATCCTTTTGAGCTAGATGATTTAGCAAAAAAAAATGATGTTATAGCAATCACTGATTGCGGAGTTGCTCCTGGAATGGGAAATATAATTTTTGGTTATCATAACAAGCTTATGCAAATTGATTCTTACGAATGTTATGTTGGGGGATTACCAGTGGAAAGAGAATGGCCTTATGAATACAAAGCTGTTTTTTCCCCAATTGACGTTATTGAGGAGTATACAAGACCTGCTAGGTTTGTTCAAAACTCAAAAATCATCACTAAAGAAGCTCTTTCAGAAACTGAACTCATGAATTTTAAAGGTGTAGGAACTCTCGAGAGTTGGAACTCAGATGGACTTAGAACTTTAATAAAAACCATGGCTCATGTTCCAAATATGATAGAAAAAACACTTCGCTATCCTGGCTGCGTTGAATATATAAAAGTTCTCAGAGAAACTGGATTTTTTTCAAAAGATGAAATAGAGGTAAATGGCATAAAAATTAAACCTGTTGATGTAACAGCAAAGCTTTTGTTTCCAATTTGGAAAATGAACGAGGAAGATAGGGATTTTACAGTTATGAAAATTATAATTAAAGGGTCAGAAAAAAATAATATCACAAGATATGAATATAATCTTTTTGATCGATTTCAAAATGATACACTTTCAATGGCTAGAACAACAGGATTTACTTGTTCTGCAGCTGTTAAACTTATTTTAGAAAAAGGATATAAAAAAGTAGGTGTATCTCCTCCTGAATTTTTAGGTGATCATATGCATTTTTTTATGAATTACCTAAGTGCAAGAAATGTCAAATATAATTATGAGAAAAAATGATAGTATCAATTATTGTAGCAGCTTCTGAAAATAATGTCATTGGAAATAACAATGATTTAATTTGGAGTTTTCCAAATGACATGAACTTTTTCAAGCAGAAAACGTTAAACCATCATGTTATAATGGGAAGAAAAAATTTTGAGTCTATACCCCATAAATTTAAGCCACTACCAAACAGAACTAATATTGTAATTACAAGAAACTTTTCTTATGATGCTAAGGGTGCAGTAGTAGTTAATTCACTTTCAGAAGCTATTGAATTCTCAAGAAAAGAAAAACAAAAAGAAACTTTTGTAATTGGGGGTGGACAAATCTATGATCTTTCATTAAAAGAAAATCTCATAGACAGAATTTATCTAACCAGGATTCACAAATATTATGAGGGTGATACATTTTTCCCAATATTAGGTAAAGAATGGAAAGTAAAAGAAGAAAGAAAATTTTATTCAGATGAAAAACATGAATCTAATTATACATTTTTTACCTATGATAAATAATATTTTTTTTGATTTGAAATTCAAAATCATTTTTTTGGGATATTTTCTTATTGTATCTTGTACTGATGATAAAGTGATTATGGTTCCAGAACAAGAAATAACTCAAACCTCATCTGATTATATTAAATGCGAGGTTTATTTCAATAGTATTGTCTATGAGATTGAGAAAGGATTCTCAACTAATGTTAGTTCCAGATCATTTCCTATTTATATTAATCACAATCTAAGTACTTCAAATGAGGATACTCTAATTATTGATTACGGCAATTCAAACACTTTAATTAATGGTAAATTTTTTAGAGGTAGAATAATTAATATTTACTCAGGGTTAGTTAATGATACAAACTTTAATTGCTCATCTAACTTTGATAATTTTTACTTAAACAATAATTTAATTAATGGTACAATAACAATTGATAATGATGAAGGAGAGATTCAAATTATAAATGGTGAGGTTACAGATATCTCAGGAAAAATTAATTGGAACTCTGTACAAAAAAGAACACAATCTCACGGACTTCAAACTGTCAATATTGAAGATGATAAATTTACTGTAAACTCCTCAACTACAGGAAATGGGAAAAATAATATAAACTTTTCAACCAAATCAGACAGTTTAAAAATAAGATATGACTGTATTGAAAGTTGCTTGGTCTATGATGGAATTTCTATAATAAACGTTGAAATAGATGATGTTTCAAAAAAAGATATAATTTTTGGTTCTCAAAGCTGCAATTGTAATTACAATGTAATTATTAGCGGAAATTCTTACCCTCTTTACTTGGACTAGGCTGCTTTTTTTGAAAATTGAATTTCTTGCAGTTGTGATTTTGCAAATGACTTTGTAATTCTTAACTTATTATTTTTAACTCTTTTTGAAGGAGAAAACATGTCATCCAAAAGAATTTTTTCACAAATTGACTTCAAGCCTCTGGCACCTAAATTTAATTCAATTGCTTTATCAACAATTATTTCTATTATACTCTTGTCTATTATTAACTCTATATTATCAATACTGAACAATTTCTTGTATTGATTAATAATTGAGTTCTTTGGCTCAGTTAAAATCTTGGTTAATGCTGCTTTATCTAATTTGTTCAAATGTGTTAGTACAGGCAGTCTACCAATAAGTTCTGGTATCAAGCCAAAATTCTTTAAATCGACAGGTGATACCTGCTCAATAACTGAATCTATTTTTGAGTAATCATGTGAGCTTTTCTTAAATCCTATTGTTGATGTATTTAATCTACTGGAGATTCTTTTCTCAATCCCATCAAAAGCACCTCCACAAATAAATAAAATATTCTTTGTATCGAGAGCTATCATTTTTTGGTCAGGATGTTTTCTTCCTCCTTGGGGAGGCACATTCACAATTGTTCCTTCAAGAAGCTTCAATAAGGCTTGTTGAACTCCCTCACCACTAACATCACGTGTTATTGATGGATTATCACTTTTTCTTGCTATTTTATCAATTTCGTCAATAAAAACAATTCCAAGAGCTGCCTTTTCTACATTATAGTCAGATGCTTGTAAAAGTCTTGTTAAAATACTTTCTACATCCTCTCCAACGTATCCTGCTTCAGTTAAAACTGTTGCATCTGCAATACAAAAAGGGACATCTAAAATCTTAGCTATTGTTTTAGCAAGTAATGTTTTTCCTGTGCCTGTTTCACCCACCATTATTATATTAGATTTTTCAATTTCAACATCTTGTGATGAATCTTTTGGCTCTGCAAGAACAACTCTTTTGTAATGATTGTAAACTGCAACTGATAATATTTTTTTTGCAGTATCCTGACCAATCACATAATCGTTTAAGTGATTAAAGATCTCTTTTGGCTTCTTAATATTTAAATTAAATTCCTTTTTTCTTTTTTTTGATACATCCGCTTGAACAATCTGATGGGCTTTTTCAATGCAAACATCACAGATATGTGCTCCATCTCCTGCGATTAATATTTCTGTTTGATTTTTATCTTTTTTACAAAAAGAACATGAAACACTTTTGTTCAAATTCATTATTTATTCTTCTGTAAAACTTCATCAATCATGCCATAATCTTTGGCTTCATCAGATTTCATCCAAAAATCTCTATCGCCATCAGCCCAAACTTTATCAAATTTTTGACCAGTATGATTTGAAATAATCTCATAAAGTTCGGTTTTTAATTTCTTGATTTCATTAGCTGTTATTTCGATATCAGATGCCTGACCATGTGCTCCACCTAATGGCTGATGTATCATCACTCTTGAATGTTTTAGCGCAGTACGCTTTCCTTTTTCTCCAGCACAAAGCAGAACAGCTCCCATAGAGGCAGCCATACCTGTACAGATTGTAGAAACATCGCAATTTATATACTGCATGGTATCATATATACCAAGGCCAGCATAAACACTTCCCCCTGGCGTATTTAAATAAATTAAGATATCTTTTTTTGCATCAACTGATTCTAAGAAAAGAAGTTGTGCTTGAATAATGTTAGCTACATAATCATTTATTGGGACGCCTAGAAAAATAATTCTATCCATCATTAGTCTGGAGAAAACATCCATGGTGGCAATATTCATTTGTCTTTCCTCAATTATAGTTGGTGAAATATAATTTGAATACACAGAGGTGAATTTATCAAGTGTTAAACTACTAATTCCTCTATCTAGTTTTGCAAATTTTTTAAATTCTTTATTGTAATCCATTATTTGTTTTTTTCAGTTGCTAATTTAACAAAATCATTATAGCCGATTTTTTTTGACTTTAAAGAGAATGATTTCTTGTAATGATCAAGGGTTTTTTTGTCATATAGTTGGTCAATTATTTTCTTTTTTTCGTCTTCATTTTTCATTATATTCTGAGAGATATCGCTTAATTCATTGTCACTAATATCACTTCTTCCATACTGCATCATCTGATTTTTAATAAGGTTTTTAGCAAATGATTTTATTTCATTTTCATCTGCTTTAAGATTATTATCTTCAATAATTTTATTCTCAATAATCTGCCACTTCAAACTTTTAGAATACATTTCATATTCTTTTTCTACATCTTCGCTTGAAATAGGATTCTTTGAGGATACTTGTAACCATCTTTTTAAAAACTCATCAGGTAAACTAATTTTAGTTTTTTTCATTAGAAAAATTACAATATCATTTTTCAGCATTCTATCACTTTCTAGTTTGTAAGAAGTTCTTGCTTCCTCTTTTATTTTGTTTAAGAAATCTTTCTTTGTTTTAACATTATCCTTTCCATACAATTTATCGAACAAATCTTTATCTATCTTAGCAGGGGTTAGTCTTTTTACGTCTTTGACCTCAAAAAGAAAAAAATCATTTTCTAATTTTTCTAATGATCCTTTGTCAATATTAAGCATTGAAGAAAGGTCTGCCATGTTTGTAAATGCTTTTTTCACATTCGTTTTGACTTTATCTTTTTGTTTTAGACCTATAAATTTATTTTTTTCTTTTTCGGAATCAATATATTCAGTAGTTATTGATGCTTCATTTGTAATTCCATTTTTTATGATCTCACCATTACTATCTATCTGATTTATTTTACAAAATATAACATCACCCTCCTTACTTAATTTATGACTTTCCATTTTTCCATATCTTTTGGAAATATCATTTATATAATTATCTATTGTTTGCTTTTCGGGCTCAATTAAGAAAAAATCTAATTTGTCTTTTTTGGAAATTGTAGCCTTTATTTCTGGATATATTCCAACCTCAAAAACAAAATTAAAATCAGATCCAATTTTCCATTCTATTTTATTTTCAATGTTGGGAATCGGAGAGCCTAATGTTTTTACTTCATTTTCTCTTAAATAATCATATAATTTATTTTGAACTAGTTTATTTACCTCGTCAACCAATATGGAGATACCGTATTTTTTCTCAATAATTCCAGTTGGAACTTTTCCTTTTCTGAAACCTGGCAACAGCATATCTCTTTTGTAACTTTTTAATACTTTGTGATAGCTATCAAAATAATCATCTTTTACTACCTTCACATTTAGTTCAAGTACTTTATCTTTTTTTTCTTTTGTTGTAATTTGCATGTTTATTAACTGAAGTTTGTGCGGGTGAAGGGAGTCGAACCCCCACGCCTTGCGGCACTAGATCCTAAATCTAGCATGTCTACCAATTCCATCACACCCGCAAAATAATTTGCAAAGATATTATTTTTAATTTTCATAGATTATAATATTATCATAAGATGTATATTTACAATAAAAATGAGTTTTAGTATCAAAGGAAAATTATCCCAAAAATTAAGTATTGAATCAGGAGTTGCCAAGAGCGGCAATGAGTGGAAAAAGCAATCATTTGTACTTGACACAGATGCTCAATATAATCCACTTATTTGCTTCCAACTTTTTGGAGAAGAAAAAATAAATTTATTAACTAATTTCAAGGAAGGTGAAATGATTGAAGTCTTTTTTAACCTGTCATCAAAAGAATATAATGGAAGATATTTCCATAATATAGATGCTTGGAAAATACAACAAATAAACAATGAAATTTATGATGATGAGCCTCCACCTGTTTTTGAAAATGATTTAGACAAAGAGGATGATCTGCCTTTCTAATAATGAATATCATTACTTCATTAGAAAAGTTTTTTAAAAATTTTTTACCCTCTCCTTTTACCATAGCAATATTACTAACATTACTAACTATTCTCTTTGCTTATTTAGCTCAAAGTAATGAGAGCTCCAATAGCATACTAGAAATTATTCAGTTTTGGGAAAGAGGTATTTGGGATAAAGCACTAATGGTTTTTGCTTTGCAAATGATGTTAATGCTTGTATTAGGGTATTCGCTTGCACTGTCCAAACCAATAGAAATTTTTATAAATTATTTTTTAAAATTTTGTGGTTCTAACTCGAGAGCTGCACTAATTATAACTTTCCTAACAATAATAATTTCACTATTAAATTGGGGACTTGGATTAATATTTGGAGCTATTTTTGTTAAAAAAGTAGGGATCTACGCTTCTAAAAATAATATTAAAATAAATTACCCTTTTCTTGGTGCTTGCGGTTATAGTGGTTTAATGGTTTGGCATGGTGGACTTTCAGGTTCAGCACCAATTAAAATTGCTGAGAAAGGTCATTTTTTAAGTGATAAAGTTGGAGTTATAAGCCTTGAGGAAACTATTTTCTCAGAGCTAAATATTACAGTTTCAATTTTATTAATTTTTATTGTGCCAATTTTAATGTATTTTCTTGCAAAGAAAATTAAGGTGGCTGAACATATCATTTCTGTTGAAAATAAAATCTCTGAGAATACCAATAATAAAACACTTTCAGAAAAAATTGATAATTCATTCATTTTCTCAAAAATCATTGGCACTCTATTACTTATTTATCTTTTGATAAAGGCCATGAATATTAATGATGGTTCCTTCATAGCATCAATTAATCCTAATCTTATTAATCTTTGGTTATTATCATTTTGTATATTCTCGCATAAAAATTTATCTAGTTTTATTAAATCCGTCAACAAAGCAATCATCAGCGCAACTGGTATCCTTATTCAATTTCCTCTTTATTTTGGAATAATGGGAATTATGAAATACTCTGCACTGATTAATGTATTATCAGATTTTTTTATTAGTATTTCAAGTGAAAATACTTTCCCAATCTTTACTTTTCTCAGTGCTGGCATAGTAAATATTTTTGTGCCAAGTGGGGGAGGTCAATGGGCAGTTCAAGGACCTATAATTGTTGAAGCTGCCAATTATTTAAATTTAAGTATTTCAAAGAGTGTTATGGCACTAGCTTATGGAGATCAAATAACAAACATGCTACAGCCTTTCTGGGCTTTGCCATTGTTGGGAATTACAAAGATTAATGCAAAAGATTTATTACCGTATACGCTAATCTTACTTTTAATTGGATCAGTAATTTTTATTACCTGTCTTTTGATATTTTAATTTTTGACATCCAATAAATCTCTTAGTCCATTTCCAAGGTTTATAAATGACAAAACTAAAGTCATTATGAAAAGTCCAGGAATTATTGCAAGATATGACTTATCCATAAATATAAAATAATAATGGTCCCTTAACATAGATCCCCATGTAGGCACTGGTGGTTGGGCTCCAAGGCCTAAAAAAGACAAGCCAGACTCAAGCAATATAGCTGCCGAAAAGTTTGCTGTTGAAATTACCAAGATGGTTGAAAGAATATTAGGTAAGATATGTTTAACTATCAATCTGGTTGATTTATATCCAAGAACTTCACCGGCTTCAACAAACTCTTTTTCTTTTAGAGACATAAATTGCCCCCTAACTATTCTTGCAACATCAACCCACATTGTTAAACCAATTGCTATGAAAACTTGATTAAACCCCTTACCAATTGCTAAGGAGATAGCAATTACAAGTAGTAATGTTGGTATGGACCATGTTACATTTATTAACCACATGATAGCCTTATCAATATTTCCCCCGTAAAAACCTGAAATAGAGCCTAAAAAAATTCCTATAGTTAATGAAATTAAAACAGACAAGAAACCAATTGTCAAAGACACTTTCATACCAAAAATTATTCTGCTAAAAAAATCTCTTCCAAATTTATCAGTTCCCATTAAGAAAAATTGGCTCTGAATATTCTCTAAACCCAAACTATTACTTAAAATAAATTTTTCATTATTACCATATTTTTCGAAACTAATTAGATCTCCGTTTTTTTTGTTGATTAAAATAGAACCTTCTTTGATATAAATTTTTTTATCATCAATTAAAATAAAATCTAGTTTAGATAAAGGTTTTAATGTTGCTATTTGCAAATTCATGTCATTAGCATACTTTGATTTATCACCAACAATTGTAAAACCAAAAATTGAAAGCAAAGCATATGTGAAAATTATTAAAAGAGATAATTTTGTTATTAAGCTTGCTCTATTTATTAGTTCAAATAATTTCATTTTGATAATGATCTACCCTTCCATTCAAATTTAGTGAATAATGATATTATCATAATGTAAGGAATATAAAAACAATACAAAATCTCAACAAAAAAAAGGTACTTAATTAGGTTCTTTTTCTTAAAAAATTTCAAAATTTCGTACAGAAAAAATAAATCTATAATAAACTTAAAAGTAAAAATAAACACTAAGGGCAAAAACTCACTGTATAAAATGGAATTGAAAATAAGAACAACCACATTTAAATGCATTAAAAGAATAAGAAATCCTAAAAAAATTGTGTCTTTATCAGTATAAAATATACTTTTTTTTGTCCATCTTTTTCTTTGATTAATGAAGTCATTGATATTTTTTTTTGGCTGAGTAAATACAATTGCCTCAAATGATTTCATAAACCTAATTGATTTTTTAGAGTTCTTTTTAACAGAATGCATCAAGAAAACATCATCACCAGATGATATCTTATTTCTTATTTTATTTTTATTTTTTTCAAAAATAGTTTTTCTTATTGCTAGGTTTGCTCCATTACAAAAGAGAGGTCTTTGTAATCCAATTGAAGCAGCTCCTGTGCCAATTAATGACAAAAACTCTAAATTTTGTATTTTATCCAAAATATTATTTTCAATAAACATTACTGGCCCACTTACCAAAAAAACAGATTTATCATTGAAAATTGATAACATTTCGATAGCCCAATTTTCATTTAACCTACAATCTGCGTCTGTAAATAATAGTATCTTACCTTTAGCATGCTTAACACCCTCTTGTATGGCTTGTTTTTTTCCTTTATTCCCATCACTGAGTTGATATAATTTAAAATCAAATTTTGATTTATTTTCTTTTAAAATTTGTAATGTTTTATCACTAGAACCATCATCCACTAAGATTGTTTCAATATTTCTTTTGGGATAGTTTTGAGCAGAAATATCTTTGAGAAGATTTAAAATGTTCTCTTCCTCATTTCTAACAGCAATTATTATTGAAGTACTTACGTCCAGTGAAGAAAAATTTTTTTTTAAATTTTTCCAAGAAAACCGAAATAAAATAAAAACTATAGAATACACCAGTAATATGATTAAAGAAAAAACTATCATGCCTGGTTTTTTAATTTATTAAAGAAAAAAAGACCAATTAATGAAGGTAATACAAGATTTACTAACCAAATTAGTATTGTGGCAGAAATTATATTAGTTGAAATATCAACCAATGCAAAAATCGCGAGAGCTGAACTTACTCTTACACCAGCATCTGTGATTGAAACAGTTGGTATCGCTGTTACTAAAAGAATAGATATTGGTTTTAGTATTACAAAATCTATCAAAGAAATGTGAATGTCAAATGTTAGAAAAGCAATATAATACTGAATTATAAAAATTATATATCTAAACATTGAATATAAATATGCAATCAAAAGTTCTTTTTTGCTATAAATTTTAAAAACTTCAATTTGACTTAAGTATTTATTTTTTTTTGAGAAAATTGATGCAAAATCATAAATTTTATTTGTGAAAAAATATAAAATGTTTGATATAATTAACGTGAAAAAAATTATGAGGTAATAATAATTTCTTTCTAAATACTCATCAATATTAAAATAGTTTGGGAGATAAAATAATGAGATTAAGCCAATAGTGATTGTAGTTAGAAGTTGACTATAATTACCAATAAATGTTATTATAGAGGCCTTAATCCTATTTCCTTTTGAAATAAAAATAATTCTTCCTAAAAATTCTCCCGTTCTGTTTGGTGTCAAAAAAGAAACAGACAATCCAGAAAAAATCGCTTTAATGCTTTGTCCAAGTTTCAAATATTGAACTTTACATAATAAAAACCTCCACTTTTGAGCCTCTACAAACCACTGAACAAACATTAGTATGAATAATACAGATAAATAAAAATAATTTTTTTTTAGAAGTGGCAAATTTTGAGAAATGTTATAATCGGCAAACTTCGAATCAAATTGCTCGTACAAAACAAAAATTATAGTAAATGATATTAAAACTTTTAATATCTTCAAAATATTTGTTTTCTTTAACACTTTTAATTAGTAGCTGAACAATAATACAAAGAAAATATGGTTAGCGATAAAATAATTTTAGGTATTGATCCTGGAACAATTATAATGGGCTACGGACTAGTGCACATAAGAAATAAAAACATTGAGCTAATAAATTTTGGAATTATTAAACTCGCTCAATATCAATCTCATCAAGATAAACTTAAAAAAATTTTTGAAAGAATCACTGAGTTAATTACAGAATACAAACCTGATGAAATTTCGATTGAGGCTCCTTTTTTTGGAAAGAATGTTCAATCAATGTTAAAACTGGGAAGAGCCCAAGGGGTTGCAATGGCTGCTGCACTTAATAAAAACATACCAGTTTTTGAATACAGCCCAAGAAAAATAAAAAAATCTATTACTGGAAAAGGGAATTCATCTAAAGATCAAGTAGCTGGAATGATTCAAAATCTTTTAAATATGAAAAGTAAACCAGAAAACCTTGATGCAACTGATGGACTAGCTGCAGCTTTATGCCACCATTTTCAACGCGATAACACAAATAACAAAACTAACTATTCAAATTGGTCATCATTTGTTAAACAAAACAAAAATAAGATTAAGCAGTAAACTTTAATAATTGACAAATGTTAAGCATTTCTTCTTCAGTTAATTTTAAAGGAGATTTGTTGAAGTTCATATCCTCAAAAGAATTTATTGGTATTAAATGAATATGAGCATGAGGAACATCTAATCCAACAACTGACATACCTATTCTGTTGCAGGTTATTTTTTTTTTCATATTTATAGCAACTCTTTTTGCAAAAAAAAATAAACTATTGTATGATTTTTCATTAAGACTAAAAATGTTGTCGACTTCTAATTTTGGCACTATTAGTATATGTCCTCTTCTTAAGGGATTTATATCTAGAAAAGCAATGTTCTCCATGTCCTCACAAACTGTATAAGAAGGTAATTCTCTATTTATTATTCTGGTAAATATTGAATGTGAACTCAAATTGTAATATCTAGTATCTTAAATTTGATAGTTCCTGAAGGAACTGAAATATCAACAATTTCACCAACTTTTTTTCCCATTAGTCCTCTTCCAATTGGAGAGCTTATTGAAATCTTCTTATTTTTCAAATCGGCTTCAGATTCAGAGACTAGCGTGTATGACATCTTTTGTTTTGATTGAATATTTTCAATTTCGACTGTAGTTAAAAGTTTGGCAGTAGATAAATCAATATTTTTTTCATCTAATACTCTTGATTTTGACAACTCATTTTCTAGCCTAGCAATTCTTGCCTCAAGTAATCCTTGGGCTTCTTTAGCAGCATCATACTCTGCATTCTCAGACAAGTCTCCTTTATCTCTAGCTTCAGCAATTTGATTTATTATTTTTGGACGCTCAATACTTTTAAGATGATTGAGCTCATCTTTTAATTTTTTCATTCCCTCTTTTGAGAGATAAATAAAGCCACTCATAATATTATAAATTTATTCTTGCTCCTATGCTATGCGATCCCTGAAAAGGATTAGTATGTCTGTAAGAATAATCTAAACCAAAAGTTGAGCCATTACCCATAGGTAGTTCAAGCGTAAATCCAGCGGAAGGTCCTCTCAGAGCAGTTGTTCTATAACTATCTAGTGAATTGTCTTCAGCAGATTTTTTGCTATTCATAATTCCGTTCTCCGCAACATAACCACCTCTCAGCATTAAAATTTCTTTGTAAGAATACTCAAAACCTAGCCTATATTGATCTTTTTGAAAAGAATTGGAAGTAAATGTTCCTGCAGCTGTTACTCTATGTAAATTTACATTGAAATCGTAAGATGCACCTATATTTAGAAGAGCAGGAAGCTCAAACTCTGATGATCTTTGCTCTACAGTCATTTCGTAATTTGGATCGACATAATTTCTAAATGATAAACCATCTCCAGAAAATGACATTCTTGGGCCAACATTCTTTAATGAAATACCAAATTTAAGATTGTCCTTTTTACCTGTCACATACTGTATTCCAGCATCTAGTGCTATACCCTGTGCAGATAGATTAGATATCTGCTCAGAAACTAATTTGACTGTAACACCCCCATATATGCTATTTGAAAATATCCTTGCATAAGAAAATCCTAAGTTTAAATATTTTGGTGAAAAAGTTCCAATTCCACCATCAGGCAACTCGACTGTTGTAATTTCAATTTCACCGAAGTCCATAGACATAACTGACATTCCTAAGACTGCTGATTCTCCTACTTTTTGAGAAAAACCAAATGAACTTATATTACTAACTGATTCATTAGCATCAAACATTTTACTTCCGTATTGAAGCCAAGATGTCTGTGAAAAGATTAATTCAGTTTTTTCTGTAAACGCTAGACCTGCAACATTAGAATAAATACCTTCTAACCCTCTAACACCTGCAACGTTAGCGGTTCCCCATCCTGAAGATCTTGACCATGGATTTATTAATAACTCAGATGCACCAGCCTGTCCAGATCTTTGTTCATTGCCTGCGTATATGCTAGAAGAATAGAAAATCTCAGCTAAAATTACGGAAAGAACTATAAAGCTTTTAAGTATTATATTTTTATTTAATTTCTTCATAATCTTCTTTTTAGAATGTGTCTAAGTCAATTGGTCTAAGCGCACCAAACCATTTAAGTACTTTTTCTCCTTCAGTTGTTTTCACATGTATTACGTATAAACCACTTGCAATTGGAATACCGAAATCGTTTTTTAAATCCCAATCTATTGAGCTGATACTGGAGTCATCTTTTTTGAGTGTTCTTACTAGTGTTCCACTTAATGTGAAAATTGAAATGGTTGCTTTTTGGGGGAGATTGGTTATTTTTATTCTGTTATCCAACTGATTTGTTTCATATTCTGAATAACCATAATATGGGTTTGGAACAACATTGATCATGTCAATTGATGATTTTGCAACAGAGTTATTACCGATTTCTGCTACTATGTCATCAGTTGAAAATCTATATATTGGATTAAAATTATTTAATGATTCTCCTTCAACAACTCTAGCACGTGAATTTCCTGTAAATGAAGTTGTAGTTGCAACGAAAGACTCTCCAGGTTTATAAGTTATTCCATCATGAGTAATATTAAATCCTCCCCAAGTAGTTTGATCATTTTTGAAAGTTACAACATAATTGGTTCCAACTATCAAATCATCATCCTTTGATAGAAATCTTGAAGGATCAACAGATTCAAATTGTTTATAAGGCTTGGATACTCTTAGCTTCACTCTTGCGTCAGTGGTGAGTAAATTTCTTCCAGGAGCTAATAAAGGTACTGATGTCCAGGTAACATGCTTAAACACGTTAAACTGAGCAGGTAAACCCCCATCGCTTAGTTGTGCATATGCCCATGCTCCCTCATCATAGTTTGGACAATTGTCAACCTCTAAATAGTCTCCACTTATATAATCTTCTGTCCCTTTTACCCACGACTCCCCTCTTAAGATATATATAAAGTGCTTACCACCAAGCAAGTAATTTCCACCTGAAAATTGTTGACCTTGAGGTGCAGTAGGATCATACTGTGGAAAATCACTAGTAACGATGTTGGATGTAGGGTTCCATATCATATCATTTCCGTTTTCATTAGTCAGCCATGAATCTTCAGCAAAAATTATATTCAATCTTTCACCTGTTTGTACGTCTATGGCATAACCAGGGAACCAACCCATACCAACTCCAGACTCCGGATTACCATCTTTGTCAACAGAAGGACTTTGTCTTAGTCCCATTTTAATTTGACCTCCGATTGATAATGTTTGATCATCTTGCGCTTCAACAACTGGACATCTTGTCCATAATTCTTTATTTTGAGTAAATACAACATCAACTGAGTTTAATTTATCAATTTTTACATAGGAATTAGTGACGGTATTATTAAAGCCAGGACCATCATTAAAATTGGATGCAAATCTGTAAGGAGCCCAAGTTCCTCCAGTTACGTCAATAGAGAAGTTACCAAAACCGACAGTTACAGATTTTTCGATTACAGTTTCAAAAACACCATTGGGGTCATCTGTTTGATTGTAATCGCTCAAAGAAGCATCATTATCATTTGTGAACGAACCAGCTCTTATCCAGTTAAGACCCCACAGACTGAAGAAAGCTGACTCATCATCTCTATCTGGGACACCAGAAAGCCACCTATCATTAGGGTCATCATAATCAACTGAACCAGAAATAAGACCATTACTATTAATATTGTTAGGATCTGCACCAGGATTACTTGATTGTTTAATTTTAAAACTTAGACCAAGTTCATCAATGAACTGATTATCACCAATAGTTATTGACTTTTCTGAGCTAGAAATAATATCTCCATTGTCATCCTCCAAAGTCCATCCATAGTAACTCTCAACAAAATTTTGATTTGAAACTTGTGGACTATCTAACTTTAAAACATAAGTACCTGCAACAACACTAACAGGATCGACTACAGTAATTTCAATTGGTCCACTACCTGCTTCGTATTCAATCTCCGAAGATCTGTAATCAATTCCATTTAAGATTGCATTTTCAGAATTTTGTGTCATAGTTAATTGCAAACCTCCATTTCCTTGACCCTCTACTCTTGTAATTTTTACTCCATCACCATAGCTTGAGTTAAGTTGAGTACCTCCACCATCAGGGCCAATATTATGAGGAATGGCTGAGTAAACTTTAATATTTCTTCTACCTCCAATATATGGTTGATTTCTTCCATCATAATTTGGATCATTTACATTGTATGGATCAGCATTTTCTTCAGCTTGGTTATAACCATATGCAATACTCATAAAGTAATATGTTTTATGGTTAACTAACTTCGTACTACCTAGTGCAAACTTATCATCTAAAATCTGAAATGAGTACTCTGTACCTTCGTCGACTGAACCAATAACTCCTTGACTTAAAACTGATGATACCTCTTCAACAGGAGTAAATACTCCTAAGACAGGATCTAAGTATTGATTAATTATTCCAGTAACTCCATCTTGTACATCTGATCGATAAACGAGCCTTGCTTTATCAGGGTTATCTAAGTCAGTAACTGAGACTGTTGCATCTACTAACTGATAAACTAAATATCCTTGAAACTCGTAATTAGGACTATTTAATAAATTAGCAGGCTTTGTTATGTAAGGATCTTTTTCTGAATATGATTCTTCATAATTATTAGAGGTAACTTTATTAGACAAAGTAATTATTAATTCTTGGTTTAACTCCCTAATTTCAAGGTCTGGGGCATCCGGTCCATTTAAGATATTAAAATTATTATCGAAGAGTGCTTGAGCTTCTTTATCATAAATTTTAACAAGTTGCACCGACGCAGTTTGTCCCCCTGTGTTAGCTCTAGCCCATACAACACCTGTAGTAATTTCATTTACCGCTCCAGGCTGCAAAGTAAAGGGACCAGCAGATTGTAAAAATCTTCTATCTGCAGGAGTATTACCAGCAGTTACTTCAGTCCACTCTTGCCCTGGAAAGTCAGGGTCTGATGTACCTGGGAACATAAAATTACATAGGTCTGTTGTAGATCCTTGTCCACTTCCGTGACCATCTCCACCATATGTCATTGGGACATTGTCTTTCCATATTCCTCTTAAATAATTATAAATATGAGTTCCTGTGGAAGGATTACCTGTAACAGTAAAGTCATTGTTATAGTAAACAAATTTTGACATTATGATTTGCTCTCCATATTCATCTACGGTACCATCTCTATCATTATCGATTCCATCATTTGCATCAGCTAATGGTCCTTGGAAAAAGTCAACTCCGATTGCTGGAGGGTTAAATCCGTAGCCTGCAGCTCCTTCATCTTCAGCATCTCCGTTATAGCAAAAACCAAGCCCTAGTCCTACATCACAACCTACGTAATCATCAAGATAATATCCTAAATCTGGATCTACCCACTGACCAAAATATGTATCTAATAGCGGAAGAGTAGATCTATTAATAATTTTGTAATTGTAGAAAGTCATATCATTGACTTCATTATCAGCAGTGAAACCAAATGCTTGAGCATGAATTTCAAGACCTAAAGCTTCAGCTTCAGATTCTGTATGTATATTTCCCTTATCATTAAAAATCCAAAAAAGAGTTTGATCACCATATAATTTTGAATCATCATTTGTACCTGTCACATTGTAATCAGGATAATCACCGGCGAGAGGATTATAGTTCCCATCACCATTTCTATCATAGAATGGTGCTAAGTAATAATCTTGACCTTGAGAAACATCACCATGAGCTGGCCACTCTAAAATTGATTCTGGAATATCACTTTGGTTAATAGCTCCATTTGAATTATCATAATCAGAAACAAATTGTTCTACCTCACTTCTATTAATTTTAAAATGCTTATCCCATTCCTCACATTCATCAGGTGATATAGTTGCAGTATTAACATCAAGAGGACCTGGCCAAAAGTCATTACCGCCTTGTCTATATGTCATAGCTGCTACTTTTAATTGACCACCAGCATCAACACCACCAATCCACAAAGCACCAGCGAACATTGAATGTTTATTTCCATCTTTTGGAATTTCATACCTCGCATCATCTAAATTCCACCACATATCTCCTCCACCCATGATAGTTGTCCTTACATTATTAACATCTAAGTCTGTTTGTGAAGTGGAAGGTGTACATCCAGCTGCAACTCTTTCGTTTTTGACATTAGAAATTCCAGGGTAATTAATATTTTCTTTAGCTGAAACATGAACTGAAATTAGTAATGCTAGAAGGGTAAATTTTATTTTCTCAATTTTAGTCATATGTGTATTATTCAATTTCATTTTATTTAAAAATCTATACTAATTCCAGCTCTCCACATTCTTGGTAAACTGTAATTTGAAGGATTATTTACAGCCAGAGAGTAAAGATATCTGAAAGAATCAGGATCATTTTTTGAGTTTATTGAATTTTGTGCTGCTGCATCTGTTAAATATCCGTCATCGTCTGGATTTCCGGTAGCTCTATAAACACTGATGACATTTTTAGCATCAAGTAAGTTTTGAACTTGAACATAAACATTAAGATTTGATTTCTTCTTATCAGTCCAATTAATAACAAAGTTTTTATTTAATTTCATACTTAATCTAAACTGCCACGGTAATCTTGATCCGTTTAAACTTCCTTCAAGAGTAGAGCGATCATTTATTCCGGATGCTGCTTCTTGTGTAATATTAGATTGTTTTGAATATGGTGTTCCCGAACCAGCTGTCATAATAATATTAGCTCCTGCATCTTGTAAAACTTTCCTGCCAAATAAAATTGGACCATTATATTTCTTTCCTGTTCCGTAGCTGTAATCAACGGAAGCCATTAGTGAATGTCTTTGATCAAAGCTAAGAGGAATAGTCGTTCTTAAATTTGGCTGTCCTGTGTTTACTAAACTTTGTCCTGAAGTTGCAGATGATCCAGTACCATCAGCAAATTGTAATGTATAGTTTGCAGTCATACTGACGTTGCTAGTTCTTCTCAAGTCATAATTAATTGACATACCTTTAACTGTTCCAAAATCAATATTTCCATAAGTAAGGTATTGAGCTGGGTATGCTCCAAGAGTGTTAACTACCTGTATCATATCTCTCATTTCTTTGTAGAAAGCAGATATTTTCAAAGCTGAACTTAGAGATAATGTCTTTGCAAAACCAAGCTCATAATCTATTGTCTTCTCGGGCTTTAAATCTGGGTTATTTAGTAAAGCACCAACCTTGTCAGCCATAAAAAGATAATCAACTGGCTCTAATCTATTATTGCTTGGTGGTCTTTGTGTCAAAACATCGTAATGAGCAAAAAATTGAGCTTCGTCAGATATTGGGAATGAGAAAGCTACTCTAGGCATGAAAACAATCTCTGGCTTATAATCTTTAAAAGATTCACTAACATTTATATCATTGTTTAATGCAT